>ERZ1031273.31-NODE-31-length-81425-cov-14.133919_pt1 | contig 81425 bp, 77 predicted proteins | sample MGYA00516575_ERZ1031273 | MGnify/ENA primary metagenome ERZ1031273 (study PRJEB33718, sample SAMN03159816) | human skin metagenome | collected 2014-02-25 | study: EMG produced TPA metagenomics assembly of the PRJNA266117 data set (Human skin bacterial metagenome... | reverse complement strand
CGGTCGCACCGGATTGGACCTCATTCCGTGCATTAAGTCCACCGGGTTTACCGCCCTGGCGTATGGGGCGCTTGTCGGTTTGGGACTCGCACTGTAAGCGAGCTTGAACGACAGGTAAACCTGCGTCTATTCCTGAGACCCGTCTATCTGCGCGTCTTCGATGGCTTCGTCAGAGTCTTTCTTGACCTTCTTGACTTGAGGCGCGCGGGCTTTCCGGTTCTTGTTTCGCTCAATAAGGCCGTCGGTGGCTCGAGTGCGCAAACCAGCCAGAACCAGGTAGCTCACAAACGCTGAAATGAGGATCGCGCAAATCATCGAGATCAGGTTGAAACCAAAAATCGTAATAGTCAGCGCCACGACAATAACCAGAACGGCCAGGCGGGCCAGCAAGTACAGCACATAGTCACGCATGATGTAACGAGTTTACTTCAGTCCACGTAGCCGGCGAAGATCACCCATCACATAAACTGGGTGGCATGTCTCGAATCCTGCTAGGTGCCATCGTCATATACGTCGCTGTGGCTCTGTACTCGGTTTTTGATGCCGCGCTCCGTGACAAAGACCAGATTCGGATCATGCCCAAGATCGCGTGGATTGCTGTCATTCTTCTGGTCCCACTGGTGGGGCTGCTCTTGTGGTTCCTGTTTGGTCGAGGTACTACCGGGAGCGCACCCGCCCGCGGAGTGGCCCCTGACGACGACCCCGACTACCTACGCAAAATTTCAGAAGACTTGGACTGGGAGCGTCGCAAGAAGCAGGGACGCAACAACCCTGATGAACCCGGTGAGACCGGCGAACCTCATAGCGAGGAGTAGCTGTGGAACACTCCCCTCACGTACGGTACGAAGTTCGGGTTAGAGAATCACTGTCGCAAAACCTGCGGGTCTCCAGGTTTTTCAACCTCATGTTGCTGTGGACTGGAGCAGTCATTTTTGGCCTGCTGGGCATCTTCATCGCGTGGGTCACTTTCGCCACGGAGCCTGAATCACGTGAATGGATGGAATCAGGTGTCGCGTGCCTGGTGTTATTTTCGCTTTCTGCGTTCGGCATATTTGCCGCACGAATGAGGCGGTCAATCCTCGCGGGACCACTGGAATCCGGCGTGCATTTCACGGTCACCGATAAGACGGTCGAGTTCCCTAAAATCGGCCGCATCAGAGACGCCGAATCATGGCCCCTGGAACAGACGCACATTAGCTACAAGCGTGGTCGCTTTGGAACTCTAATCCTCGAATGCCCAGGCCACCGTCGTCGCACCTACGGGCAAGCGCTGCTACGTGACCCCATCGAAGAGGTCTACGTAGCCATCACCGCTCAAATCGAGCGTGCCCAGACTATTTAGCGTCGCTCACATCGAGCGCGCCCAGACTATTTAGCGTCTGCCTCGAACTTCGCCTCGACACCCACCTCGGGGAGCTGGTTTCCGCGAATCGTAGCCCCTGCCGTCTCCTTCATGCACAGGGTTGCAATCAGACCAATCACGCACGCACCCATCATGTAGAAGGCCGGCACCAGCGGCGAACCGGTCTTACCAATCAACCACTCATTCACGGAAGGTGCGGTTCCACCGAAGGCTGCGGTGGCAACGTTGTACGTGATAGCGAAGCCCGCGTAACGCACCTGGGTGGGGAACATGGCTGGGAATGTCGCAGAAATCGACGACAGCTGCGGGATGTACAGGACTCCCAGGACGAAAATACCCAGCAGAGCAAACCAGAAACCGTTTGGCATGATCATGTACATGGGCACGGAAGCCACAATCAGTCCGATCATGGAGAACGCCCACATAGGCTTACGCCCAAACTTATCGCTCAAGAACCCGCCAATAGGCATCAGCAGCATCATGCCGAACTGCGCGAGGAACATAATGGTCAGCGTCGTCTGCGAGGACAGCTCAACACTGTTTTCAAAGTAGGTGGGCATGTATGACAAGAGCGTGTAGTTCACGACGTTCACAGCCGTGACCAGCCCGGTCATAATGAGGATCTGCTGCCAGTGGTTCTTAAACAGTGAGCCAAAGACCTTGCCTGTCGATCCTTCGTCGGAACCTTTTTCGTCCATTTCTTCGAACACTGGCGATTCGCCCAGTTTGCTTCGCAAGTACAGACCCACGATTCCCAGCGGACCGGCAATCAGGAACGGCACGCGCCATCCCCAATCCATCATTGCTTCGTTACCGATCGTCAGTTCACCCATCAACACAATGAGCGAGCCCAGAGCAAAACCAGCCAGGGTTCCGAACTCCAGGAAGCTTCCCCAGAATCCACGGCGGTTACGCGGCGCATATTCGGCCATCATGGTGGCCGCACCACCGTATTCACCACCGGAGGAGAACCCTTGCACGGCGCGCAGGATCACAAGCAGAATCGGGGCTGCGATACCAATGGTTTCGTGAGTGGGGAGCACACCAATCAGGAAGGTGGCGCCTGCCATCATCAGGATGGTGAGTGCAAGGACGTGCTTGCGCCCGAGGCGGTCTCCCATTGGCCCCCAGAAGATACCTCCCAGCGGACGCACCAGGAACGAAAACGCGAAGGTTGCCAGCGCCAGAATGGTTCCGTACTCACCCGGGAAAAAGTGTTGCGTGATGTAGGTGACGGAAACGGCGTAGATACCGTAGTCGAACCATTCAGTCGCGTTACCGATTGCAGAAGCCGCGACGGCCCTTCGAACAGTAGAGGTGTCCGGCTCCTTCAACTGCGGTTGACTCACAACAACAACTCCTCATGTGCGATGTAGCTATCCAGATATCAACGCTTTCAACTGCTCACTGTTTTCTCAACGGAAAGCCTCGTTTGCACAAGTTTTGTTAAGGAACGGAGATCTGCAAAAACCGCCATCACTGCATGTAAACCACGGTTTATGAGATAAAACGACCCTGAGAGTGTTTCCTACTCTCAGGGTTTACACATACTGTGTTCGTTTTATTATTTGAGCCCAGAATAGCTGTGGAGACCGTTGAAGTAGATGTTGACCACCGCGAAGTTAAATAGAACGGTAGAGAAACCGACCAGGTTGAGGATCGCGATTGCGCGTTGCGACCAACCTCGGGTTGCACGTGCGTGGAGGTACGCGGCATAGATGACCCACACAACAAACGTCCAGATCTCCTTGGTGTCCCAGCCCCACGGACGACCCCACGCGACCTCGGCCCAGATCGCTCCAGCGATCAGCGTGAAGGTCCATGTGATGAACCCAACCGCGGCCAAGCGATACGACACGATCTCAATACGGTCAGAAGCAGGCGTACGAGCCAAGAACCGCAGTGCCTTAGGAATGGGCCGGTCTTCCTTCACACGTTTTTCGTAGTTGATGGTGAGCAACTGGAAGATCGCGATCACGGCGGACACGGTCAACAGGGCGGTAGACAGGATCGCAATGGGTACGTGGATGTAAATCCAGTACGACTGAAGAGCAGGAATGAGCTGAGCCGCCGGAGTGTAGAACACCGTAATGCACAGGCCCAGAGTGATCAGCGCGAAACCTGCGACGAACGTTCCCATGAAGCGCAGGTCGCGGAACTTCAACACGGCCAGGTACGTGATGACAGCCAGGGCGGACGCAACCAGCGCGTACTCCATCATGTTGCCCCACGGGACACGCATGACTGCAATGGTGCGTGTGACGACGGCGCCCACGTGCATGAGAACAGCCAGGACTGTGAGCGCCGTTCCAACGCGTGCCCAGCGCCTGAAGTCATGTGTTTCAGCTACCGGAACTGGAAAATCCTCGTCGCGTTCAGCTACCGCTACCCCGCCACCGCGATTACGTGAGGTACGTGCAACCGCGCTGGCTTTTGCGGTGGTCTTGGTGTTGTTCTTTACTTGGCTCTTGTCCTGAGCAGTGTCGCCAAAAAGGTCCAGAGAGTAAATGATGAATGCGATCGCGTAGACCGCCATGGCCGAATAAATCAGCAGATTGGACCAGCTAGCCCAAACAACAGAAACGTCCATTAATCTTCCTCTTCACGCGCAGATTCATTCAAGTGTACGGCAAGCGTTTTTACTGCGTGTTTGACCCTGGGGTCTTCGCCACGTGCAAGCGCCGCAACTTCGACTCGCCCATCAGTGACGCGCACCCACATACGACGGCGCGGAATGAACAATGACAGCCCCAGTCCCACCATGAGCAGAACCGCACCTACCAAGAGCACAACCTGCGTGGGGTTGGAGTGGATGTCGACAGCGACGAAGCGTTTCACGCCATCAAACGTCACCGTGCCCCTACCGTCTGGCAACTCGACGGTCTCTCCCGGTGCCATCTGAAGCGTGACGGGTTTACCGTCCTTGCCAGTGACCGCGCGCATCTTCGAGGTATCGAGTTCATACACGTTCTGAGCGATCCCGTCGTCCAATCCCAGGTCGCCCTCGTACACGCTCATCACCAAGTACGGCTGATCGGCCGCGGGAAACGTCGAAATCAGCTCACCCTGGTCATTGAATCCCGCCGTAGGGAGGAACACTCCCCCAAATCCCAACTGTTCGCCACCGGTATCCGGAACCTTGACGACACCTCGGGAGGCATACGTTCCGTCAACCGGCAGGAACACAACGGGACCGGAGAAGGTGACGTCGCCCTTCGCGTTCTTCACCGTCACCTCGGGAGCGTAACCGTTACCCGTGAGATACACGCTGGTGCGACCAAAGCGCACGGGCTCGTTGACCTGCAGAACCTTGGTCTCTTCAACACCCTGGTAGTTAGTGGTCACATTTGCGGCGAAGTGCCGGGGCTGAGCAAACTGTGGTCCCACCGACTCACTGTCGAACGTGGCGTCAAAACGGTTGAGTGTGATGCGGAAGTCGTCCAGATTGTCCGGGTTGTAGTAGGTGCCCGGTTTGAAGTCGTCATAGGACACCAGCGAGTTGGAGAACGTTTCACCCTCAACCAGAATCCGTTGCCCCGAATACGACACGAGCGCACCCAGAGCGAATACCACAACGACCCACAAGATCGAAAAGTGGAACAACAGGTTTCCGGTTTCGCGCAAGTACCCGCGTTCAGCCGCAACGTGGTCATCGTTGCGCACTGTGCGGTACCCGGCCTTCTTCAAGACGCGCTGCGCACGGTCCAAGAAGTCGTCAGTGTCACTATCTTCAAGTTCCCACTCCTGGTGAGCAGGCATACGGGTGAGCCTGCGCGGTGCTTTGGGCGGGGCCATGCGCATGGCCTTAAAGTGCTGGCCGCACCGGGGAACAATACAGCCCACCAACGACACCATGAGCAGGATGTACACGGCAGAAAACCACACCGACGAATACACGTCGAACATCTGCAGTTTGTCGAGCACCTCACCCAAAGTGCCGTTGTCCTCAATGAACGTGCGCACCTTGCCGGGGTCTTGAATGCGTTGTGGCAACAGGGAGCCAGGAACCGCTGCCATGGCCAGTACCAAGAGCAGAATAAGGGCGAAACGCATGGTGGTGAGCTGTCGCCATGCCCAGCGCAGCATTCCTACCGCACCAATGTTTGCAGGAGCTTGCGTGTTCTTACTCACTACACCACCAACTCGAATCCGTTAGCCCACAGTTGCATATAGCTCATCATGAGGTTCCATAGCCCAGTCACCATGGCCAGGCCCAGCACGATCAGCATGATTCCGCCTGCCCGCACAATACCCCGTTGGTGACGGCGAACCCATTCGAGCTTGCCCATTCCCTTGTGGATGAGAAACGCGACGATGAGGAACGGTATCCCGATTCCCAAGCAGTACACAAAGGTCAGCACCGCTCCGCGAAGCACGTTTCCGGTTCCTCCAAAGCTGGTGGACATGGCCAGCACCGCTGCCAGCGTGGGCCCAATACACGGGGTCCAGCCTAAGGCGAAGGTCGCGCCCAAAAGGGGCGCTCCTAAGAGCCCCGCCCGAGGTCGTTTCGAGATCCGCACATCGTTCTGCAGACGCTGGAAACCGCCCAGGAAAGCGATTCCCAGGATCACGACGATGACACCAAAAATCCGGGTGACGACATCAATCCACTGTGATACCAAGGCACCCAGTCCGGAAAACAGGATCCCAATCGCCACGAAGACGGTGGCGAAACCCAGGATGAACAGTCCCACGCCTGCGAGTACTGTCCAGGTTTTCTTGTCCTTGACGTGCGTTCCGGTCAGCCCGGTCACATAGCCCACGTAGCCGGGTACCAAAGGAAGAATACAGGGCGAAAGAAACGACACGAGTCCAGCCAGGAGCGCGACCGCCATTGCTAACAGAATGGGGCCGTTGAGAACGGTGTCGGCGAACGACTGTCCGGCAGACGCGATTAGGTTCACGGGCATCAATGGCCCATGGTTTCTTCGATCAAACCTCGCAACGTCGATTCTTCTACCGCACCCACAACGCGTGCTGCCGGCCGTCCTTCCTTATCGAGGATAACCGTGGACGGAGTGGCTTGTGGGGGTAGCACTTTGGAAAGAGACGCAACAATCGAACCGTCAGTATCGAGGGTATTTGCGTACTTCACATCAAAGGTCTTGGTGAAGCCTTCTGCTGCCGCTTTTCCGTCCCGGACGTTAACGCCCAAGAACTCCGCATCGTCGGCGAACTTGCTGGCAACCTCATTGAGTGCAGGGGCTTCTTTACGGCACGGCGGGCACGACGCGTACCACAAGTTCACCACCACGAGCTTGGGCCTGTAGTCCTTGACCGAGCCTTCTGTTCCGTCCAAGAGCGTGAAGTCGAAATCGACGGGTTCTCCGCGTTCCGCTTCCGGAATCTGCGTGACAACACCTGAACCAGAAACATAGCCTTGGCCGGATCCAGCTTGATCGGCAAGCGAATCGGATTCCGTTGAACAGGCGCTGGTGGCCACCAGCACTGCTGTCGCCAACGTTGCAGTGAGAGCCTTACGACGGTTCACGGTCATGCCCCAGCAACCCCTTTCACCGGTTGCAGATCCTTCGCGATGTCGTTGTACCCAACATCGACGAGTGAACCATTTTCAAATGTGAGAGTCGTGGATGAAGCCAGCGAGCATTCGCGGTGGCGTGGGTCGTGGACCAGCGGACGGTCTTCCGCGTCCAAGCGAGTCACCCAAATGGGAAGCTGGTGCGACACGATCACGCCGTCAACCACCTCAAGCTTCTCGCTTCGCGCGATGTCCTCTAAACGGCGGTGCACACTGGCGACAGCCGCTCGCATTCGGCGCACCTGATTGACATACGGTTCACCCCACGACGGTTTAAGCGGGTTGTACAAGCGTTGCAAGTTCTGCGGTTGCATGAGCGAATGGCGGTCCACTTTGGTGCCTTCGAACTGGTTTTCCGCTTCAATGACCCGCTCGTCAACCAGAGGTTCGATGTTCACCGCATTAGCAAGCGGAGCGATGGTCTCCTTAGTCCGCAAAAGCGGGGAACGCACCAGGTCCCGGACCATAAAATCCGGCCCGGTGTAGTGCTCAGCGACGCGTTGAGCCATGAGACGGCCAACTTCAGACAATCCAAAACCGGGAAGGCGACCGTACAAAATACCTTCAGGGTTGTGGACTTCGCCGTGTCGATTCAGGTGAACACGGATAATCATTTTCAGCCTTTCGCTTGAGCGGCGGCACGTGCAGCGGCAGGCAACGCGGACACAATCCGGTCAACGACCTCGGGAGTGTGTGCCAACGACAAGAACCACACTTCATACGCACTTGGTGGCAAGTGCACACCCTGGTCGAGCATCGCGTGGAAGAACGCCGCATACGCGTCACTGTTCTGTGACTGAGCGTCAGCGTAGTTGATCACGGGGCGGTCGGTAAAGAACACCGAGAACATGGAGTTCGCGCTCTGCACCGTATGAGGCACACCGGCCCGTGTCAGCTCCTGGGTCACTGCTGCGCGCAACTGGTCGGCAACCGATTCGATGTGACTGTACACATCGAGTTCCTTGGTCAGCTTCAACGTGGTCAAACCTGCGGCCGTTGCAACAGGGTTCCCAGACAAGGTTCCCGCTTGATACACGGGACCGGCTGGGGCGAGGTGTGCCATGACATCGGCGCGTCCACCGAAAGCAGCCGTGGGGAAACCGCCACCCATAACCTTTCCGAACGTGAACAGATCGGCAGGTCCGTCCGGGTAACCCTCACCTAGACCAGATTCATAGCCGTACCATCCGGCCTCAGACACGCGGAAACCTGTCATGACCTCGTCCGAGATCATGAGGGCACCGTGTTCCCGTGTGAGTTTGCGAATGAGCTGGGTGAAGCCGTCCCGAGGTGGCACAATACCCATGTTTCCGGGGCAGGCCTCCGTGATGACGCATGCGATCGAGTCGCCGTACTTCTCGAACACTTCCGTGAGCGCTTGCGCGTCGTTGTACGGAACAACCAAGGTCTCTGACGCTTCCCCGGCGACCACGCCAGGAGTGTCGGGCAGACCAAAGGTAGCGACACCTGAACCGGCCGCAACCAAAAGAGCGTCGACGTGCCCGTGGTAGCAACCAGCGAACTTCACCACGCGTGACCGTCCAGTGAAACCGCGGGCCAAACGGATCGCGCTCATGGTCGCTTCGGTTCCTGACGACACCAAGCGCACCTGCTCAACCGGGTCTACGCGAGCAACGATTTCTTCTGCCAGCGCGACTTCGTTTTCAGACGGGGTACCAAAAGAGAAACCCTGGTCAGCAGCCGCGTGAACCGCGTCGAGAACCTGCGGGTGCGAGTGTCCCAGGATCATGGGGCCCCACGAACCAATGAGGTCGACGTACTCGTTGCCGTCTGCGTCGTACAACAGCGCGCCTTTAGCGCTACGGATGAAGCGTGGCGTTCCCCCTACTGCTTTAAACGCACGAACCGGGGAATTCACTCCGCCAGGAATAACAGACTGGGCTCGGGCAAATAGACGTTCCGACTCAGAAGTTACGTGGGACATGAAAAATCCTCCTCGTATCTAGGCTAACTCGCGAAGGTGTGTGTGAACCTTCTCGTACATTTCGCCCAGCGCTTTAAGCTCAACCGGGTCCAACACATCAACAAAATTTTCTCGCACACCCGTGACATGTGTGGGAGCGGCCTCCTGTAACAGTTCCCAGCCGGCGTCCGTCATACAGCAACGGACACCTCGGCCGTCACCCACTGCGGACTCCCGCTCTACCAGACCCCGCTTTTCCATCCTGGCAACAATGTGGGTCAGGCGAGAACGCGACATACCGATCTCGTACGCCAACTCCGACATGCGACACGACCAGTCCTCGGATTCCGACAAGCGGACCAACACCTCGTACTCCGGAATCCCGATCCCGTACGCGACGCGCAAGTCCTTATCCAAAACAGCCATCATCAAGCGCCACGACTCAACCATGTGGCGCCATGCGAGTTGCTCAGAATCGTCAAGCCATTGGACAGTGTTTGCGTCAGAATTTACTGGACTCTGAGCGGCCGTCATGATTGGCCATTCAACCGGGAAGCAACCTCGGTCGCCCAGTAGGTCAAAATCGCGTCGGCTCCTGCGCGCTTAAACGCAGTCAGGCTTTCCATGATTGCGGCGTCGCGGTCGATCGCTCCCGCGGCGGCCGCGAACTCGATCATCGCGTACTCACCAGAGACCTGGTACGCCCACACGGGAACGGTCACTGCGTCACTCACTTCAGCGAGCACGTCCAAGTACGGCATGCCAGGTTTCACCATGACGATATCGGCGCCTTCGTCGACGTCCAACGCGACCTCCGTGAGAGCTTCGCGACCGTTAGCCGGGTTCTGCTGATATGTACGGCGGTCACCCTTCAGCTGCGAGTCAACTGCTTCCCGGAATGGCCCGTAGAACGCCGAAGCGTACTTAGCGGCGTACGCCATAATAATTGTGTTGATGAAACCAGCTTCGTCAAGCGCTTCGCGCACTCGCGCCACCTGACCGTCCATCATGCCGGACAGGCCAATCACGTGAACGCCCGCACGCGCCTGGGCCACTGCCATCTGGGCATACAGCTCAACCGTGGCGTCGTTGTCCACTTCACCCGTGTCCGTGAGAACACCACAGTGGCCGTGTGACGTGAACTCGTCCAGGCACAGATCCGCCATGACCACCGTCTGGTCACCCACGGCCTCCACGACCGCACGGATTGCACGGTTCAGAATCCCGTCTTCAGCCAACGCCTGAGAACCCGTTTCATCACGGTGGCTCGGAATCCCAAACAGCATGATGCCACCCACGCCCGCGTCAACGGCGTTGCGTGACGCTTCCACAAGTGAATCGAGCGTGTGCTGCACAACCCCTGGCATGGACGTCAATGGAGCCGGCTCGGTCAACGACTCCTTGACGAAGAGCGTTTCAATCAAGTCAGCAGCATGAAGCCTGTTCTCTTGTACAAGCCTGCGTACTGCTGGCGTGCTACGAAGACGACGTGGACGGAACATTATGACTTTCTCCTGGTACGGCGACGCTCCGAGGGCCGAAGAGCGGGCTCGCCTTGAGCTTCCGCACGATCCCGCAGATCGCGCGCATATTCAGCGAGGTCCTCAATTAAAGATTTGACGTTAGCTTCCTGAGAAACAATGTCGACGACCAGCCCGTGAGACTCCGCAGTTTGCGCAGTGGCCGGTCCAATACAGGCGACGACCGTGGTTGCCGGTGGCTTACCTGCGATACCCACAAGGTTGCGCACGGTCGATGACGACGTAAACAGAACAGCGTCGAAATCGCCACGCTTAATCGCCTCGCGGGTAGGAGCCGGTGGCGGGGCGGCACGGACAGTCCGGTAGGCCGTCACATCGTCAACCTTCCAGCCCTTTTCCTGCAGACCGTTGACCAACACCTCGGTCGCAATATCCGCCCGCGGCAACAACACACGGTTGAAACCTTCAACGTCGTCAAACACCGGCCAGTCAGCGGCGAGCCCTCGCGCGGACTCTTCGGTCGTGGCAACGAGCTCAGGCTCAATCCCCCACTCCCGCAAGGCAGCCGCGGTCTGCGCGCCAACAGCGGCCACGCGCACACCAGCCAAGGAACGCACGTCCAGCCCCAGGTCACCCAACAGGACCCGCACGGCGCGCACCGCGTTGATCGACGTGAACCCAACCCACTGGTAGTCCCCGTCGACAAGCCCGCGCATCGCGCGCTCCATCTGCCCCGGCGTCCGAGGTGGTTGAATAGCGATCGTGGGAACGACCTCGGACTCCGCGCCGTACTCATGGAGCACCTGGGCGGTGATCTCACCCTGCTCACGGGTGCGCGGAATCAGCACATTCCACCCGAACAGGGGCTTCGTTTCAAACCACGAAAGCGGGCCACGGTCCTCAATTCCCGCGCCCAGAATCGTGACAATCGTTTCCTGAGGAACGGGCTCGTTCTCCAGACGCTGTTCCAAAGCACCCAAAGTGGTGTCCACGGACACCTGACGCACGCGGGACACCCGCACAACAGCAAGCACGCGCGTGGCCGGATCCCATCCATCGTCGAGGAGCGACCGGATCGCAGCGACCGTGTTTTCGCTGTCACCAGACAAAACGTGGGCAGTGTTGCGATGCTTGGACACGTCGGTGTGGGTCATTTCACCGGCTTCGACAAACCGCAGGGACCGGACACGGTTGGTGGTGATCGGAGTACCCGTGAACGATGCCACGGCGGCTGACAAACCAACCCCAGGAACCACCTCGATCCCGGTGCCCGTGCGACGCACGGCAACACCTTCAGAGTTCAAAGCCGAAAACAGAACACCGTCACCCGCGTACAACCGCACAACCAGGCCATGTTCTTTGGCCAGTTCACCCATCTTCCGACCACGTGTGGACGCCGTTTGACCCAACGACGACTCCTCCACCCGCGCAGTCTGAGAAGGCGCGTACGTGTCGACAATGTCAGTGTGAAAAGCCGGGTCATACACAACCACCTGCGCGCTGGCCAAAATGTCGGCGGAACGCACAGGCAGCAGTCCGGGGTCACCCGGCCCAGTCCCCATAAAAACAACCAGCGGTTTTTGCGGAATCAGTGGAAACACCGTTGAAGCACTCATGGTTTTACCTCAAGTTGAGCTTTCGGAGCATTCGCACCGGTCAACGTATCTGGAACAACGCCCAAGGTGTCGAGAAGTTCATCGGCGATCTGTGTCCCCACATCGATCGCGGCGTTGACACCCGTGTTAGCCACTGACCGGGTAATTCGCGCCAGCTTACCAGCATCGTCGGCCATGACGGCGGAAAGTTCAATTGACCGTTCCGTCACGTTCGCAAGAGCACCAATGGGAGCTGAACATCCGGCCTGCGCACGGGACAAAATGGCGCGTTCAGCGACGACCGCGCGGTACGTGGTTTCGTCGTGGATTTCCAACAGCCCTGACCGTAGCTTCGCGTCGAACGGGTCGCGGTCCGCGTTTTCTGCGCGGCACTCGATCGCAAGCGCCCCCTGCCCCGGGGCTGGCAACATGAGGTCGGTCGCCAAAGTCTCGGTCACCTCGGCAAGGCGCCCCAACCGGCGCATACCGGCAGCGGCCAGTACAACCGCGTCGATGCGGCCGTCCGTGACGTACTTGATGCGCGTGCCCACATTTCCACGGACACCACGAATATCCAGGTCCGGGCGGACTGCACGCATCTGCGCGGCACGGCGTGGCGAACCGGTTCCCACGATCGCTCCTTGCGGAAGCTGGTCAAAGGTGAGGCCGTCGCGGGCCACAAGGACGTCGGACGGGTCTACCCGAGGTGGCACCGCAGCCAAAGTAATTCCTGGCGCCTGCGCGGTGGGAAGGTCTTTGAGCGAGTGGACGGCGATGTCGATCTTGCCTGACAGCAGGGCCCGTCGCACCGCGGACACGAACACGCCCGTTCCACCCATGTTGGCCAACGGGGTCATGTTGACGTCGCCTTCTGTCACAACCTCGACGATTTCCACGCGCCACCCAGTGTGCGCGGCAATGTCGTGAGCGACTCCCACTGACTGCGAGCGCGCCAGGTTCGAACGGCGAGTTCCCAGCCGGACCGTTCGCGTCCATCCTTCTGGCTCCACCACGTCGAGCGTGTGGTCGCCAACCGGCGTGGTTCCGTCGGTTGTGGTGGATTTGGCTGGGCTGCTCGTCGCCTTAGCGTTCTTGGCCGCGCCTTGGTTGGCGCTGTGGTTCTTGGCCTTGACGATTGGGAGCTCTGAGGTTTCAGGCGCCGCAGTGAGGTCAAAAAGCGTGGACAGTGCAGCGGCGTAGTCCGTACTGGTTTCGGTGAGCGCGAGTTCCTTCACCCGGACGGTGGGGTTGTGCAGGATCTTGTCGACCGTGCGGTTGAGGGATTTGCGAATTTCCGCTTGCACGTCTTGGCTGACGTCATCGCCCAGTTTGTTCACCAGGCGAGTGTATTCAGCATCGATGATTTGACTAGCACGTTTGCGCAGGGCAACCACGGTGGGGTTGATCTTTGACGCCGCTTTATCTGCTGCGACCTGGTTCATGGCCTGGCGGATGAGTGCGCGCACCTGTGCCAGCGCGTCGACCGCACGGGAGTCCGCGGCCAGGTTGCTCTGTGCAAATTCCATGGACAGTTGTTCCAGCCCCATGAGGCTCACGTGCGGAATGTCGGCAACGCTGTGCTCAATGTCGAAGGGCATTGCGAGGTCGATGAACGCACGCTTGTGCGGTTCCGGGGTGGAGCTCATGGCTTTCACCACGGTGTCGGTGTTGATCACAGTTCCGCGCGCACCCGTGACGCTGACGATCAGGTTGGAGTGGCGGATTTCGTCGACGAGTGAGTCTTCTGACAGCTCGGTGAACGAGGCGGCGAGGTCCGTACCCAGTTGCTGTGCGAGCTCTTCCGCGTGTTCGATCAGGCGAAGGGCACGCTCTGATGTCCGGTTGATGACCGTGAGTGATGAGACTCCTGAGCGCACCAACGTGGCTACGGCCAGTCCTGACATGGCACCGGCACCCACGACGAGTGCGCGGGCTCCACTGATTTCGCCCAAATGTTCACGGGCGGCAAAGAGAGCAGTGTCCAAAAGCGAGTTTGAGACGGTGTCGAGTGCGGTTTCGGTGTGGGCTCGCTTTCCGATTTCTAACGCTCGACTGACCGCGCGTTCCAGATCACCAGTCAAGGTGCCAGCAGTGCGGGCTTCGTTGAGTGCAGTGCGCACTTGGCCCAGGATTTGCGCCTCACCAATCGCCATTGAGTCCAGGCCCGTGGTGAGTTCAAACAGGTGTTCATACGCTTCCGTTTCGTAGCGCACGAACAGGTGACCTGCCAGCTCTTTCCAGTCGAAAGACGTCATGTCAACCAGGGCGGAACCCAGATCGGCGAGCCCACCGTGGAAGCCGGAGACATCGGCGATGATTTCGACTCGGTTGCACGTCGCCAGCACAACTACACCCATGACGTATTCGCCTGCACAGACCCGCGAGCGCAACTGCTCGACTGCGGGCGCGTCAAAGGCGAACGCATCGAGCACGCTCATAGGAGCGGTGCGGTGTGAAACACCTAGGACGAGCAACGACACTGAGAACCCCTCAAACGCAACTAGGTTGTGCGGATATGTTGTGTGGACTAGATCTTGTGCGGACTAAATCTGGCTAGCTTTAGTTTGTGTTGGATGCGCGAATGAGCGAGGCCTTCAACCGACGCGCATCTACTCGGTGAAAGCTGTGTTGCCGACCGTTGACCAGCACGACCGGAACTTCCCAGTCGTAGCGTTCCAGCAATTCGCTGTCGCTATCAACGTCGACCACATTGAGCGTCCATGTGTGCCCCGTCTCTTGGGCCACTTGGTCGATGACGTGAGTGACTGTTGTTTTTGCTTCGTCGCACAGGTGACAACCTGCGCGGTCCACAAACGTCACTGTGTTTCCCGACATGGTTTCGTTTACGCACGAAACCCCGCCGACGCTTCATCGACGGGGATTTGTGACACGTAGATTACTTCTTGTTGCGACGCTGGTGACGCGTCTTACGCAGAAGCTTGCGGTGCTTCTTCTTCGACATCCGCTTGCGACGCTTCTTAATGACTGAACCCATAAGGTACCTCAATACTCGGCAACTTCTCGTGAACTTTAGGTGCCCACGAGCTGAACATAACCACGTTAGTGTATCGGTAGGCGGGTATCCATCTCAAACGAGTGTGGTCAAAATAACGCGGTCAGTCGTAGTACGGGTCCAGGCCGTAGAACGGGAAGATCGCTTTGCGCGTGGCAATGACAGCGCGGTCGATGTCCGCTTCCGGATCGTAGCCTTGCGTCCACGGTTGGTAGTCGTTGGTGCCACCATCCGTCATGCGAACGGGGGCTTCCCTGCCGGTGAGTGTCATGACGTAGTCGCGCCACCGTTGCGGGATTTCCGTGCCGGGCTCCAGGTCGATTCCGGCGGCTATCGCAACGATCTGTGACCAAGTTCGTGGCACAACGTCGATGATGGCGTACCCACCGCCGCCGGTTGCTACCCACTTTCCGTCGCACAGTTCGTCGGCGAGGTCACGCACCCATTCGGCACCTCGGCGCATCGCGTCAACGGAGAGGCGCAGGTGCGTGAGAGGGTCCAGTCTGTGCCCGTCACACCCGTGTTGCGACACGATCACTTGCGGTTTGAATTCCCGGAGTACGTGCGGGACGGTGGCGTCGAGTGCGCGCAACCAGTCTGAGTCGGACGTCCGAGGTGGGAGCGCCACGTTCATGGCACTCGCGGCTGCTTGGAGGCCTCCGATGTCGGCGGCGAAACCGGTCCCGGGGAACAGGAACCGACCGTTTTCGTGGAGGGAAACGGTGAGTACCCGCGGGTCGTCCCAGAAGAAGTGTTCGACCCCGTCTCCGTGGTGAGCGTCGAGGTCAATGTAGGCAACGCGTTCGTACCCGTTGTCGAGGAACTCTTGGACCGCGGCAGCCACGTCGTTGTACACGCAGAATCCTGCGGCTTTGCCGGGCATCGCGTGGTGCATTCCGCCACAGAAGTTCACGGCCCGCACATATGAGCCCTTGATGACGGCTTGAGCGGCTGCGATCGACCCCATGTAAAGGCGACCGGAGGCTTCGTGGATTCCGTCGAACCGTGGAACGTCTTCCGTACCCACCCCGTAGGCCTCAATGATCTCTTTCGAAAGTTCACTGGTACGTCCGGCGTCTTTCACTGCCTCAATGAAGTCGGCAGAGTGCAGTTTCTTCAGTGCGACGTCGTCAACCTGAGGAATTGCGCCGAGGTGGACGCGGGGGTGGTCAAAAATATTGAGATCCGTTGCCAGCTTGGCGGTCAAATCTAAGCGCAACGGATGCATAGGGTGGGAGGGACCAAAGTTGTATTCGGTCACTGATTCGTCCCAGACAACAAAAACATCGTGGCTCATGTCACCACTCTAGCCCTTCAGTGCGCCGATCCCACTATGCTGTCATTCGTGAGTTCTCCCAAGCGAACCTTCGCCCAAGTTATATTTTCGCCGGGGCGACGCACGCGCGACTTCATTGACCGGGTTGCCGAAGCGTCGCCGGCGCGTTTGGCGATCTTTTCGTTCTTGGCAGTTGTCGCGCTCTTTACTGTTTTGCTTCTGTTGCCCATCGCGCATCAGAACCCAAACGACATATCTTTTGCACGGTCACTCACGGTCACTGTGTCAGCAGTGTGTGTCACGGGATTAACTCCGGTGGACTTTCAGGACTACTGGACTGGGTTTGGACTGGTCACGATCGTTGTGGCGGTTCAATTGGGTGGCTTGGGCATCCTCACTTTGGCCTCGGTCCTTGGGATGGTCGTTTCCAAGGGCCTTGGAGTTCGCCAACGTCTCATTGCGATGCAAGCAACTAACGCGGGCTCGCTGGGACAGGTGGGGTCGCTTCTCCGCGCGGTTGTGATCGCGGCGCTGACCGTTGAAAGCGTCATCTTTGCGATGCTTTTTCCGCGCTTCCTCATGCGAGGAGAGGAAGTGGGCACCGCCGTGTGGTATTCAATCTTCTATTCTGTTTCGTCGTTCAATAACGCAGGTTTTGCAATCCACCCGGGTGGCATGGCCTACTACGCCGACGATCCGTGGATCCTATTCACACTCATGCTTTCGGTATTCGTGGGCTCCTTGGGCTTCCCGGTCATCCTGGTAGCAACCATTCTGTGGAACAAGCCGCGTTCGTGGGACCTGCACACAAAACTCACCCTCACCACCTCGGCGATCTTGGTGGCCGTGGGCTTCTTCCTTTTCTTTGGGCTGGAATTCAACAACCCCGACACACTTGGAAACAAGGGGTTCGGGGCCACTTTCTGGGAAACGTTGTTCATGTCGGTGATGACCCGATCGGGCGGGTTCAACACGATCGATATGGCGCTTCTGAGCCCAGCGAGCCACTTGGTCACGGACATCCTCATGTTCATTGGTGGAGGGTCCTCGTCAACCGCGGGTGGCGTCAAGGTGACGACGCTAGCTGTGTTGGTCATGGCGGCGTGGGCTGAAGCACGCGGTTATGACGATGTCACTTCTTTTGGTCGCAGGATCGGACACAATGTGGTCCGAGTCGCGATTTCGGTGGTCTTCGCAGGTCTGGCCCTGGTTCTTGTTGGCACGATTGCGCTGCTCCAGGTCACCCACGAGTCGCTTGACCGGGTGTTGTTCGAAGTGATCTCTGCGTTTGGCACCGTGGGACTGTCCATGGGGATCACCAGCACGGCCCCAGACTCTGGCCTCTACATTCTCAGTTCGCTAATGTTATTGGGTCGCTTAGGGACGATTACCCTTGCTGCGGCAGTGTCCAGCCGATCCACAAAGCGCTTGTTCAGGTACCCAGAAGAGAGGCCGATCATTGGCTAAACAAGACTCCCGTGACAACAGTTCCGTCCTGGTCATCGGGCTGGGTCGCTTTGGCGCTTCGACCGCGTCCAATCTCATGAAGCTGGGCCGGCAGGTGATGGCGGTGGAACGCAACCCCGAGGTCGTCAGCGAGTGGATGGGTAAGCTCACCCACGTTGTTGAGGCAGATTCCACCAACATTGAAGCTCTGCGTCAGGTGGGTGCCCAGGATTTCAACACCGCGGTTGTGGGGATCGGAACGTCCATTGAGGCGAGCGTTCTCACCACGGCTAATTTGGTGGACTTGGGTGTTGAGCAGATCTGGGCAAAAGCTATTTCGTTGGCGCACGGAAAAATCCTCAAGCGCATCGGTGCTGAACACGTTCTGTACCCAGAGTCAGAAGCTGGAGCGCGCGTGGCCCACCTCGTGTCTTCGCGCATGCTTGACTTCATCGAATTCGACGACGGTCAGTTCGCGGTAGTGAAAATGCGTCCACCTAAAGAGGTACAGGACTTCACCCTGGAAGAGTCCGATATTCGCCAGAAGTACGGTGTCACCGTTGTGGGTGTCAAGGGACCGGGGCGTGACTTTACGTATGCAGAACCGTCGAGTCGCATTGGACCGCACGATGTGCTCATCGTGGCGGGCCACGTAGAGCTCCTGGCCCGGTTTGCCGACCGCCCGTAAACCTAAGACTGTCCCCTTAGCCTCACTCTTGGCGCGCGGCCACCTTGTACGTCCCGTCGTCGAACACGATGTTCCACACGCCACCGTACTTGCTTTGCGCCCACGATTCCGGTGAGTAGTCGGTTTTGGTGGTGTTAAAGAGTACCGCGTCGGGTTGAACGTCTCCAATGGTTCCGAACCAGTACGTGTTGGTGCGCGGAACCGTGTATGCGAGCAAGTAAATGTCGGTGGCCACCGTGTCGTATTCCGAGGCAGCCTCGATTGCGCTTTGCGCGCTTGGTGATGCGTAGCGGTCGTATTTCCACAACAGGTTGATCTGCGACTGGGCGAGCATTGCGCACGCAGTCACCAGCGCAACCGCTGGTGCCAGTTTGAAGAACCGGCGAGGAGCGACGTCAATCATCGACGCCACGGCAATTGGAATGAGGACGGCGGAGTAGTGGAAGTCGAAGCCCCAGTAGTACTCGACGTTTCCAACAAAGCGCCACGCCAGAGTTGGAAGCATCATGAGCATGAAGGGGCTCTTCAGCCCAATCACACCGGCTGCCAGAACCAGTACACACACAACGGCGAACTTGGTGTCGACCGACTGTGTGAGGGTTTCAGCAACGGAGACGTTGTCGGTGTAGTCGTACTGTCCCATTGGGTTGAGTGCGGGAAGAATGACCTTCACCGTGAGCACGAACCATAGGATTCCCCACGTAGCGAAGCCGGTTGCCCACTGCCAGTCCTTGCGGTCTTTCAACAGAACAGCAAGCCCGAACATCAGAACCATCAGGCCCAGGTCTTCTTTCACGAACACCAAAAGACCAATCGCGACAGCTGCGTGGATGCGTTTGTCGCGCATCCACCACACCAGTCCAAACGCGATTAGTGGCACTGCGAATGCGATTTCGTGGAACTGGGACCACACTGCGTTAATGAAACCCCAGGACAGAATGTACGAAGCCCCCAAGAGCGAGCCACCGGTCATGCCAAATCGCTCAAGAGCTAAGCGCGTGAGTGGCCATGCCGAAAGCGCGAACAGGGCTGACTGGATGATCAGCAGCGTGAGCCCTGACGGGAAGATCCGAAAAATGGGACCAAGCAAGATCAGGATGGGATGGAAGTGGTCACCCAAAAGGTTGTACCCGTCGCCCTTAATATTCACCACAGGGGCACGGAAATGCGCGTACTGATCGGCCAGTTGCGTAAAGATGCCCAAGTCCCACGACGGGCTGATGAAGCCCCGCCACATCATGACTGACAGGGTGGCGTAGAGCGCAAAACCTAGCAAACATACAGCGCCAGCTACTCCAAGTCGCTGAACCTGGGCGTCCTTGCTCATTCAGCGTTCTCTCTTTCCATTTCTTTTCCACGTTCAATGGCCGCTGTTCCGGCCTTGAACACGATGTCGTCGAAGTTGTGCGCGCGGAAGGTTTCGATTGCCGCATGAGTGGTCCCGCCCTTGCTGGTCACGGCCTTGCGCAGATCAGCGGGTTCAGGCGTGCGGTCCAACAGCAACCCGGCTCCCAGTGCGGTTTGGGCAACCATGCGGTTTGCGGTTTCTGCGTCCAAGCCCAATTCCACGCCAGTTTTCGCAAGCGATTCGGCCAGCAGGAAGAAGTAGGCAACACCAGAACCAGATATCGCGGTCATCGCCCCGATCTGTTCTTCTTCAAGCGGGAACACCAGCCCGGCGCCGGTGAGCAGTTCGGTGAGCGTCTGCACCTGCTCATCGCTCACTCCCTGACCCGCGGACAGCGCAATGACACCTCGGCCCACTTGCGAGGGCGTGTTGGGCATGATGCGCACAACGGGGTTGTTGGGCACGTGCTTGGCCATGTCTGCAAGCGAGAACCCTGCCGCCATGGAGATCACCACTGCCTGCGGTTCCAGGTGAGGTGCGATTTCTTTCAGCGTCTGCGCTAGCATCCACGGTTTCACGCCCACGAATACGAATTGGGCGCCGCGAATGGCTTGGAGGTTAGCGTCCGAGGTCGTTTCAACTGCCAGCGTGTCGATCCCGAGCCGTTCGTGAAGGCGGGTTGCTGAGGCGGCAGATGCGCACGTTGCGACGATCTGCGCATCAGTGGAGGCTTGTACGCCTTCCAGAAGAGCTGATCCCATGGATCCGGTTCCGACAAAGGCAATACGCACGCTTTAGCTCCTTACGTTGCTTCGTTGAGCCCTAAGTGTTTTCGGGCGAATTCGAGGGACTCCTTGAGCATAGCGGTGCGCGTTGATCTTTTGGCGACAAGCCGTGTGTTCACTTCGACAACAACGTCGCCGGACCAGTTGTGTTTGGCTAAGTACTGCAGAGTCTCTGCTACCGGCATTTTGCCTCGCCCAGGCACCAGGTGTTCGTCACGCAGAGAGCCGGATCCGTCGGTGAGGTGGACGATCGCGAGCTTGTCCTGAATGTCAGCGACGGTTTCAAGCGCGTTCATGCCTGCGGTTGATGCGTGGGAAAAGTCGAAGGTCATGTGGTCGTAGTCTTCGTCAAGCGGGTTCCAGTCCGGGTAGTACACCAGGACTTCGCGCAGACCCGCGCGCCACGGGTACATGTTCTCCACAGCGATTTTCAGCCCGGTTTCTTTCACCAATTCACGCACGCCGTCTACGAATCCTTTTGCGTAGTCGCCTTGCCACCTAAATGGCGGGTGAAGAACAACGGATTCTGCCCCACATTCCAGCGCAAGGTCGCAGGTCTTGCGCAGTTTCGTCCAGTGGTCTTTATCCAGCACGCCGGGTAGAAACAGCAATGTGGGTGCGTGAAATGACACAACCGGCAGGCCCGTGCGCCGCATTTCGCTGTGGATTGATTGCGGGTTCTGGGTTGTGCGGTTGTGGGTGATCATGATTTCTACCCCGTCGTACCCCAGTTCGTGTGCCATGTTGAAGCACGTGGGCACATCCATGGGGTAGACCGAGGACGTGGATAAGGCGACCCTGATCCGCTCGGTTGATACGTGTGTGACCCCGTGTTCGTACACGGGGTTCTGTGCGAAGTGTTCGCGGTGGCGCACAGAACTCTTCTTAGCCGAGTTCTTGCGTGTAAACGCCTTGCGATCAGGCATGTTTATCGTGGGAGTGCCACTGCGGGGCGCGACAGCGTCTCTGAGGAGTCGAGCAGGTCGAGCTTACGCATGATGATTCCTTCACGCAGAGCCCACGGCGAAATGAGCATCGTATCGATGTTGAAAATCGTGAATGCGGTTTCTGCGAGCACTGCACCCGCGAGCACTTGGCCGGAACGCGATTCGGAAACCCCTGGGAGTTCGGCGCGTTGGGCAGCGTTGCGGCTGGCCAGCTGTTCAATGATGCCTGGGAGATCCTTGCGGTGAAGCTGGCGCGGTACGTAAATTCCGCTTCCGCTGGGGGCTGCTCCGCCCAGACGGGCCAGGGACCTAAAGGTCTTGGACGATCCCACGACGTTGTCTGGTTTGCCTACCCGGTTGATGAGTCCGGCGTGCCGACCAACGAGTTGGCGGGCGTGACGGCGAAGGGCCGCAATCTGGTCGGGGGTTGTGACCTCTCCCCCGTTGAGGAATTCGGAGTACATGCGCCCAGCACCCAAGGGGACGGACACCGCCGCATCTGGATATTCGTCTTGGCCGGCTGCCATCTCTAATGATCCGCCACCAATGTCCAACAAAAGCAGTTTTCCAGCTGACCATCCGAACCAGCGACGGGCCGCCAGGAATGTCACGCGGGCTTCGTCCTCACCGCTCATGACGTTGAGTGTGAGCCCGGTTTCCTTGTAGATCTTTTCGATGGTGGCTTCGCCGTTGGGTGCGTCCCGCAGGGCCGAGGTGGCAAACGCCAGGATCTGTTCGGCACCTTGTTCTTCTGCGATCTCGATTGCTTCTTTACAGAACTGCATGAGACGTTCACGCGCATACGTGGTGATCGACCCATCTTCTTTTAAGTGTTCTGCAAGGCGCAGTACTTCTTTGTGGGAAGTAGCGGGAAGTGGCGGTGCACCTACCCCTGCGTCAACAACGAGGAGGTGGATGCTGTTGGATCCGATGTCTAGGACGGCTAAACGCATATGCGAAAGTTTACCCCGAGTCGTGTAGTGGTCTTGTTCGGGCCCCGATGTGATCTAGTCCGTGGGCCAGTCGGTTCGGTTGATCGCGAACTCAGGCGAGCGACGTTCAAAGAACGCCTCTTGGCCGCGCACAATTTCTTCTGCGTACGCATCCCTCACCCAACCTTGTGCATCGAACGTGTCACCGCGCAGAATCCGCTTGGCACCCGTCTGCGACAGGGCAGACCTACTGGCAATCACCTCGGCGCGTTTCCGCGCGGCAGCCAACGGATCTTCCGCAACCTGGTGGAAGAATCCCAGCTGGTTCATCTGATCGAAATCGACGATCTCAGCTGACAAAAGAATGTAGCGGGCCCACGACGTCCCAATGATTTCCGCGAGGCGCTTGGTGGGCCCCGGCGGATACACAAGGCCCAGGCGCGCCGCCGTCACACCATAAATTGAGCCCGGCTTTGCAATGCGCACATCGCACGCAGCCGCGATCTCAGTTCCGCCCCCCACGCAGTTGCCTTCGATCGCAGCGATCGTGGGAATGTCCATGCTGGCAATGGCTTCTTCTGCTTGGGAGTTGGTCTGCCAGAACTCTTCCAGCGGCACGTTGAGGTCTTTGATGTCCGACCCTGCCGAAAAGTGCCCGCCCGCGCCCGTGATGATGAGCACGTCGACATCTGGGTCGGTGTCGATTGCTTTCGCAATTCCGGGCAGAGCCTTCCACATTTCCCGCGACAGGGCATTGCGCTTTTCAACACGCGAAATCGTCAGAACAGCGATTCCGTTTTCGACGCTGTACTCAAAACCAGGGACGAGCGGAACATCGTGCGTCATGGTGTCTCCTCGGACAGGGGCCGACTGTGGCCAGGGATGTGGAAGTAGCTCTTACGCGACGAGGCGGAGACCTAGGTAGATCTCCGCCTCGTTGCGTTTAGGGTTTTAGCGCTCTGCTGGAACCTCGCGCTGAGCTTCACCGTGGTATGCACTCAGCGGGCGGATCAGCGCGTTGTTGGCGTGCTGCTCCATGATGTGTGCGGTCCAACCGGTGATACGGCTCATCACGAAGATAGGCGTGAACTGTGGAGTGTCGAAGCCCATGAGGTGGTACGCAGGACCCGATGGGTAGTCGAGGTTGGGGTAAATACCCTTGCGGCCCACGAAGTCCTCTTCGAATGTGTTGTACAGGTCCAGAAGGTCGTTTGCGCCCTTGACCTTAACCATGTCTTCGAACGCTGCGCGCATGGTGGGAACGCGCGAGTCACCGTTCTTGTAGACACGGTGTCCGAATCCCATGATCTTTTCTTTGTTGGCAAGCGCGTTGTCGATCCATGCGGATGCCTTGTCGGCGGTTCCAACTTCTTCGAGCATGGCCATAACCGCTTCGTTGGCACCACCGTGCAGGGGTCCCTTGAGGGCGCCCACCGCGCCGGCAACTGCAGAGTGCAGGTCCGAGGTGGTGGAAGCGATCACGCGAGCGGTGAAGGTGGATGCGTTGAAGGAGTGCTCTGCGTACAGGATCATCGAAATGTCGAAGCAGCGCACGACTTCGTCGGCTGGGACTTCGTCAAACACCATCTTGAAGAAGTTAGCCGCGTAGCTCAGGTCGCTGGTAGGTGCGACCGGGTCCAGGCCGTGGCGACGGCGGTGGTCGATTGCCACGATGGTGGGCAGCTGAGCGTACAGGCGCTCTGCCTTTGCCTGGTTGGCTTCTGGCGAGTTGTCTTCGGCCTGTTCGTCAACGGCACCCAGGTATGACACGGCTGTCTGCACAACGTGCATGGGGTGGGTGTCCTTGGGCAGAGCCAGGATGATGTCGACGAGTTCCTGGTCGATTGCACGCTGACCGCGTTCGCGGGCAACGAACTCTTCGAGCTGCTGGGCGTTAGGAAGTTCGCCGTTCCAGATCAGGTAGGCGACTTCTTCAAACGAGCAGTTCGCTGCGAGTTCCTGAACCGGGTAACCACGGTAGGTCAGCGAGTTGGTTTCCTGAACGACTTTCGATACAGCGGTGCTGTCGACGACAACGCCGGCGAGCCCCTTCTTAATGTCTTCGGTCATGAGTGGTTCTCCTGTGAAAAGTTGAATACGGCAGCGTCAAATTCGTTGTAGGAAGCGTAGTCGATCGTGTCGTAGAGGTCGGCGCGTGTCTGCATTCCCTCGACCAACGACTCCTGTGTTCCTTCGCGGCGGATCACTTCGAGGCCACGTTTGATGGCTCCCATAGCGATACGCAGCGTGGTCACCGGGTAGATCACCAGCTTCACACCAGCGTTTGCGAGCTGTTCGGTAGTGAACAGTTCGCTCTTCCCGAATTCGGTCATGTTCGCAAGGATCGGAACGTCCAGGGCGTTTGCCATGGCTTCAAACTCGCCGAGGTCGCTCATCGCTTCCGGGAAGATGAGGTCGGCACCTGCGTCGGCGTACGCCTTCGCACGGTCAATTGCCGCGTCCAGACCTTCCTTGGCACGCGAGTCGGTGCGCGCACAGATGACGAAGTTCGAGTCGCGACGACCCTTGACCGCAGCCGAGATACGCTTGACCATCTCGGCGGTGGAAACGACTTCCTTCCCGTCCAAGTGGCCACAGCGCTTGGGGTTGACCTGGTCCTCCAGGTGCATCCCTGCAACACCGGCGTCTTCAAATTCCTGAACAGTACGAGCGACGTTCATCGCTTCGCCCCATCCGGTGTCAGCGTCGATGAAGGTGGGCAGGTTCGTCACCCGCGAGATGTTACGGCCGTGGTCGACGACCTCGGTCAGGGTAGTCAGACCAATGTCAGGCAGCCCCTGGGCTGCCGAGAACGCGCCACCGGAAATGTAGACGCCCTCGAAGCCAGCCTGCTCAATGAGCTGCGCGTTGATGGGGTTGATTGCGCCGGGGAACTGGACCAGCTTGTCGCCGGCCAGCAGCTCCCGGAACTTCTCACGACGAACGTGAGCGGGAGTCTGTGCACCTAGCATTAGAAAATACCCTTCGATGTGATTTCGTCTGCACCGTCAACTACGAAGTTGAGCTGGCGAACTTCGTCGGCGCTCAAGTTTGGCAGGTTTTCGGCGAGTTCGATGAAACGGTTCTGTTCTGCTTCCGAAACGATGCCTTCTGCAAGCGTGCGGAACTTCTGTACGTAGTTTTCGCGTACGAATGGACGAGCACCGTTGGGGTGAGCGTCGGCAACAGCGATTTCGTCGACCTTGGTGGAGCCGTCCTTGAACACGATTTCCACGCGACCACCGAATGCCAGTTCGTTGGGGTCGGTGGAGTGGTAGCGACGGGTCCACTCTGGGTCTTCGCGGGTTTCGATCTTGTGCCACAGTTCAACGGTTTCTGGGCGTCCTGCACGCTCAGGTGCGTAGGACTTTTCGTGGTGCCAGCCCTGGTCTTCCATAGCGACCGCAAAGATGTACATGATCGAGTGGTCGAGCGTTTCACGCGACGCCTTTGGATCCATCTTCTGTGGGTCGTTCGCACCGGTACCAATCACGTTGTGCGTGTGGTGTGAGGTGTGGATGGTGATCTTTTCGATCTGCGACAGGTCATCGATTTCGCGACCCATCTTGCGAGCCAAGTCGATGAGCGCCTGAGCCTGGTATTCCGCGGAGTGTTCCTTGGTGTAGGTGTCCAGGATCGCGCGCTTCGATTCGCCTTCGCCTGGCAGTGGAACGGTGTAGCGGGCTTCAGGACCGGAAAGGATCCATGCGATAACGCCGTCTTCACCTTCGTAGATGGGGCTTGGAGCGCCTTCGCCACGCATAGCGCGGTCGACAGCTTCAACGGCCATCTTGCCTGCGAATGCTGGAGCGTGGGCCTTCCAGGACGAAATTTCACCCTTACGTGACTGGCGGGTTGCCGTGGTGACGTGCAGAGCCTGGCCTACGGCCTGGTAGATGACGTCGGTTGGGAGGTGGAGAAGCGCACCGATTCCGGCAGCTGCGGATGGGCCCAAGTGAGCGACGTGGTCGATCTTGTGCTCGTGCAGGCAGATGCCCTTTACCAGGTCGACCTGGATTTCGTATCCGGTAGCAATACCGTTGACCAGGTCCTTACCGCCGATTCCCTTGTGCTGTGCAACAGCCAGAACCGCAGGAATGTTGTCACCTGGGTGGGAGTATTCCTTGGCCAGGAAGGTGTCGTGGAAGTCGAGTTCACGAACGGCGACACCGTTTGCCCATGCTGCCCATTCAGGTGAGATGTGGGTGTCGTTGGAAACACCGAACACGGTGGAACCTGGCTCCATCTTGTGGGCCAGGGACTGTTCGCGTGCGTGCTTAGGGGCCGAACGGAACACGGATGCGGCGGCAACAGCGGCGTTGTCGATAACGCGGTTGATCACCATGTCAGTGACATCGGCGTCAACTTCTACCGGGTCAGTAGCAACCTGGGCGATTTTGTAGGCAAGCTGCTCTTCACGTGGCAGGTTCTCTGAGGACTTGTACGTACGAACTCCGTGATTGATCATGCGAGGTCTCCTTCGCGCGGGTTGGTCCGCATTCGTATGTGGTGTCTACCACTCTATTACCTATGAGAAGCGTCACAGCACCGGGCCCCTGGTTATGACCCGAACATCAGTGAGACACTTCACAAGTATCTCGACATCAAGATAAACGACGCGGTCGGCGTTTCCCAAATGCAGGTCGGATTTGTCGTCGAAATTGTCGTCCTACTTGCAGTCGCGGTTTGACCGGTCAGTCAGGGTAAAGGTGTCGAGCGTTCCTCGCTTGCCTGTCGTTGAAACCTCGTACGCAGTCACGCGCAACGAGCAACGTTGCGCCTTCACGCCCACGTAGCCGGGCACCTTGTTGCCTTTGGCCACAGCAGCCCAGTCGGCGTCCTTCTTGTTGCTGTAGAACTTAGAACCGCTCGACGAGGTTGCGGTCATGTAGATCGCCTCGCCCTTCTTCTTGACCTGCTTGCTACCACCCTTCGCGCCTGCGACTTTGGCACCGTCTCCGTTTGTCAGGTAGCTGCGGGTGTACACGTGGTCGTGGCCGTTCATCACCAGGTCGACATCGGCCTCGGCGATATATTTTGGAAGCTTTTCGCGCAAAAGTTTCACGTCAACGTCGTCACGGTGTGGGCCGGACGAATATGGCGCGTGGTGGAAGGCAACAACCGTCCAGTTTGCGTCACGCCCTTGGTCGGCTTTCACGTCCTTGATGAACTGGCCGTGTTTCTTCCAGTTGGGGTTGTTACTGTCCAGGACGATAAACAGCACTCCAGCGTCCTTGTACCAGTAGTCGCCCGTGCCTTTCTGGTTTGGCTGGCGGAAGTGTTGGATGTGGCTGACGGGGTTGAGCATTTCGTGGTTGCCCTTGATTGTCATGTGCGGGAGTGTGCGCATGACGTCTGGCGCGAAGAAGGCGTCGTACTGTTTGCCCGTGCCAGTGTCGATCTGGTCGCCGAGGCTCAAGAGGAAGCGTGCGTTCGGGTGTGCCTTTGCGGCCGAGGTGACTGTCCGGTTCCAGCCTTCTGCATCGTTGGGCTGTCCGTTACCGGAGCCGATCTGTGGGTCGCCTACCGCTAGGAATTCACCGCTGTCAGTGGAGAAAGACTTCGGGGTCGAGAACGTGTAGACGCCCGACCAACCGTTTTTATCGGAACCAACCTGGTATGCGTACCGGGTGTTCGCTTTCAGGCCCGTGACGTGCGCCTGGTGGTAGAGGCGAGCGCGGTCAATCGACACTCCCGATTTTTCTTCTTTGACCGTGCGAGCACCTTCCGGAAGTTTGCCACCCACCACTTCCTTTGCAGGAGCGATCTTGACGCTCTGCTCGCCGACCTTCTTGGTGTACCACGTAAAGGCGCGGTCGGTGTTGCGGTCCCCCACCTGCATGCCGAGGTTGTAGATGTCGGCCTTTTTCGTCACCTCGGCGCCCGTACCCAGGGCGGGACTCAGGCCACCGGAAGACAGTAATGCAACGAGTCCGAGCGTGGTGGCAAGCGACTTGATCTTCATTCGAAAGCTCCTCTGGGCAGGCGTCTAGCTACAACAAATGACAACGGCCCATATGGTGACCGTTTTGGGTTAACTGCGTTCGACCTTTGGGTGCACCGCAAGTGACCTGTGTGCAGTCACGTGATGTTTTCGCGGTGAAACGCCTGTACGCTGTGAGCGAAATTTGTGCAAAAATTGCCGGTATGACGCGCACCGCTTTGGACTATGACGAAAACTGGCTCGAACCTGAAGAGCTCAACCGCCTCAGGCGCAAGCTCCCGCTCACGTATGTACACGGGGTGCCGGTTCAAGTGAGTGACAGTGGCGAGGTTGAACGGATTGGCCTGCTCCTGCGCACCCTTCCAGACCAGACCCTGGGCCGCGAAATCGTCGGCGGTCGTGTCCGCTTCCACGAAACTCTGCGCAGCGCACTCGCCCGGCACTGCGAACAGGACCTGGGCCCGCTTGCGCTCCCGGTTTTTCCCACCTCGCTCACCCCGTTCCACGTTGCCGAATACTTCCCCACTCAAGGCGTGAGCAACTACTACGACCCCCGCCAGCACGCGGTGGCCCTGTGCTACATCCTGCAGGTGCGAGGCGAATGCACTCCCCGCCAAGACGCGTTGAGCTTCGACTGGTTCGCACCTCAGGAACTTCTGCGCGACGACATCATCGCTGACATGTGCCACGGCCAGCACCACATCGTCAAGGCAGCCCTTGCGCACCTGGGGATCCTGCCCTAGAAAGCCGGGACACACCTCGGCGGATTTCTTCTCAGGGTTTATTCATACTCCGTTTGTGTGTAATGTGTGATCCGCGACAGGGGAGCGCCATCAGGGGCGCTGAGAGTGCTTATGCAGACCCTCGAACCTGATGCGGTTAGGACCGCCGAAGGGAGTCGAGATTCTCTTTACCCCTCCTGAATCCTTGGGAGGATACATGTCATCGACGACAGCGACTGAAAAGACTCAGACTCACACGTACTCGTGGCGAGTTGTCGACATTGTTGTGTGCGCCGTGATTGCGGTTGCAGTTGGGCTTCTGTTCCGTTTGTGGGCCGCGCTGTGGCCGGGCTTTGAACTTCTTTTCTCCACAACTTTCCCGCCTGCCGTGGGTCTGTTGGGTGGTGTATGGGTGCTCGCGGGGCCGCTGGCTGCGGTGATCATTCGCAAGCCGGGTGCCGCGCTGTTCTGTGAGCTGTTGGCCGCGATTTTCGAGGCGGTCCTGGGATCCCACTTTGGCCCGCCTGTCGTGCTTTCCGGGTTCCTCCAGGGTCTGGGTGCGGAGCTCGTTTTCGCCGCATTCAGGTACCGCAAGTTCACACTCCCCGTCTGCATCCTGGCGGCAGGTCTTGCAGCCGTGTTCATGGGTGTTCACGAGTCGATCATGTACTTTGCGGAATGGCCGTTCATCTACCAGGTTGCGTACACCGGTTTCGCGGTGCTTTCGGCAGCAGTGCTTTCCGGCGTGATCCCATGGCTACTGACGCGCATGCTCGCTTCAGCTGGGGCGCTCAACGCGTTTGCGTCTGGTAACACCGGGCGCGAGGTGTGAGTCACCTCAGCGCGACCGACTTCGGGTGGAAGCACGCCGGCCGTAAACGACCTGCCCTCACCGGGATTTCGTTGGAGATTGCGGCTGGCGAGCGCGTCCTGATCGCGGGCGCGTCCGGGGCTGGCAAGTCCACGTTCCTGCACGCTGTGGCTGGTGTTCTGCCCAGTGAGTCGGGGACTCAGTTTGGGCAGTTGCTTATCGACGGAACGGCTCCGGACCCTACCCGAGGTCGTACCGGCTTGGTTCTGCAGGATCCCGATTCTCAGGCCGTGTTGTCGCGGATTGGCCCTGACATTGCGTTTGGGGCCGAGAATCTGCGTGTTCCAGTCGAGGAGATCGCCGACCGAGTGCAGTGGGCCCTGGACACAGTGGGGTTGCCGTATCCGCAGGATTGGCCAACATCCAAACTGTCTGGTGGGCAGAAGCAGCGGGTGGCTCTCGCTGGTGTTCTGGCGATGCGCCCGTCGATCATTTTGTTGGATGAGCCCACGGCCAACATTGACCCGCAGTCGGCTCCTGGGCTGCGTGACGCGGTTATTCGGGCTGCGGATGAAACTGGTGCGACGCTTCTAGTGGTGGAGCACCGGCTGGATCTGTGGGCAGACCATGTAGACCGCATGGTGGTCCTCTCCCCCACCGGTGTGATTGCCGACGGCCCGCCACACCAGATCATGGAGACGCATCGGCAAGAGTTGGAAGACGCCGGGTTGTGGCTCAGCCACATACGACCTAAACGCCGTGAACTTCGCGAAGCCACTGGCCCGCAGTTGTTGGACGTCGACGCCACCGTGGGTCGTCACGAAGACGTCAACCACGTGGCGTTCTCCCTGGCACAAGGTCAAGCGTTGGCGATGACGGGGGCCAACGGGGCCGGAAAATCCACTGCGGCACTGACAGCGGCTGGGCTTTTACGACCTCGGTCTGGTCAGGTCACTGCCAGCCCGGAACTGCAAGCGTGGGCGCCCGATTTCCCCGTGCGTAGCGCGAGCCCGCACGCGTGGAAAGCCCGGGCGTTGGCGCGCAGGATCGGGAAGGTGTTTCAGACCCCTGAACATCAGTTCGTCACTCGAACCGTTCGCGACGAGTTGGTGTTGGGCGGGGTGGACCCGGACTCGGTGTTGGAGCGGTTGCGTCTTGACCATGTGGCGTTGGCGCACCCGTCTACGCTCAGCGGTGGTGAGAAACGGCGGTTGAGTGTCGCGTGCATGCTGGCCGCACCCGTTCTCATTGTGGACGAGCCCACGTTTGGGCAGGATGCGCACAGTTGGCGCGAGCTGGCCCGCCTACTCAACGAAGCGGTCGATAACGGGGCCGCAGTGCTGACGGTCACACACGATCCAGATTTTATTCACGCAGTGGGGGCTCACGAGTATGGGATTTGATATTCGCTCTACTCCCTTAACGCGCACCAACCCGCTCACCAAGATCGTCATCATGGTGCTGATCACTCTGGGAGTTGTTCCGTCGATTGACGTGGTCAGCGCGTCACTCATGATGGTGTTCATCATCCTGTTGTTCCCACTGACCGGGTTTCCAGTCAAGCGACTGTTCACGCACTTGTGGTTCATTCCCGTGGCGGCTTTTGGCACGGGGTGGGCGACTGTCCTGCTGGCGGAAGGAACGGGCCCGGTCCTGTTCAACTTTGGGCCGTATGAGGTGACAAGCAGGTCTGTTGAACTGGGCTTTGCGCTGTTCTTGCGGTCGCTCGCAATGGCGTTGCCGTGCGTTGTTCTAGCGTTCTCGATCGATTCCACTGAACTGGCCGATTCCCTGGTTCAACTGTGGAAGATGCCTGAGCGATTCGTTTTGGGTGCGTTGGGGGCCGCGCGGTTGGCGGGGCTCTTGTCAGAACAGTTAGAGACGATCCGGTTTGCCCGCCGTGCCCGAGGTGTTTCCCACGGAGGTTTCTTTGGTGGCCTTCGCGATTTCTTTCCTATCGCGTTCGCACTGCTCACCGAGGCGATTCGGCGAGCAGTGCGGTTAGCCATGGCGATGGAGGGGCGTGCGTTTGGCACCAAGGGTCGCACGTGGACCCGGCGTGTGAGCCTGGGTGCCGGTGACTGGGTTGCGATGGGGTGTGCCGCTGTGCTGGCGGCTACGTGCATCACCGCGGCCGTGGTCACCGGGCATTGGAACTTTATTTTGAGTTAGATCTTCAGTTCGCCCATGTCTTCGAAGCCGTTGCCTTCGACCTGCCGGGAAATGATCTGCGGGGTCGAAACCAGGTGTGGGCGCATAGCTTCGAGGCCCTTGGCGAAGTGGTCGCTGGTGACGTGAGGTTCAGCGCCTTCGTCGGTGAACCCTTCAACTAGCACGTACTGGTTGTCGTTTTCCAGGCTCTTGGACCATTCGAAGAACAGGTTTCCTTCTTCGGCAAGTGTGGCCTCAGTGAACTCGCGAACGATTTCAGGCCACTGGTCGACGGATTCTGGTTTGACGTCATATTTCACAACAATGAAGTACATAGTCCCCAGTGTAGGTGTCATGGGAACATAGATCTATGGCGTACACGTGTAGCGAATGCGGATCTTCAACCCCCAAGTGGATGGGCAAGTGCCCTAAGTGCCAGTCGTGGGGAACCCTTGAAGAAAGTGCCGGCCCAGGTGTGTCCGTCAAAACCCAAGCTACTTTCTCTGGCAAACGCGCCACCCCTGTCACACAGGTCGACGCAACGACCGCCTCGGCGACATCAACGGGGGTCAGCGAACTTGACCGCGTGCTGGGAGGCGGGCTGGTTCCAGGTGCCGTGATCCTGCTAGCCGGCGAACCTGGGGTAGGTAAGTCCACACTGTTGCTCGACGTGTCTGCGAAGGCCGCGAAGGCGGGCAGGCGCGTCCTGTACGTCACCGGCGAAGAATCGCAGGGGCAGGTACGCCTGCGCGCTGAACGCACAGGGGCGCTGTCAGACAATCTGCTACTGGCCAACGAAACCGACTTGGCTGCGGTCTTGGGACTCATCGAGGTGGAAGACCCGGAACTGCTCATCGTGGATTCCGTACAGACCCTGGCATCCGACCGGGTGGAAGGCGTGCCCGGCGGAGTCACGCAGGTGCGCGAAGTTGCGTCCGCGGTGATCAGGGCCGCGAAAGCGCGCAACCTGCCCACCGTACTGGTGGGGCACATCACCAAGGACGGGACGGTCGCGGGACCCCGGCTGTTGGAACACTTGGTCGATGTGGTGTGTTCGTTCGAAGGCGATAAGCACACGCGTCTACGCATGTTGCGGGCGATCAAGAACCGCTTTGGCCCAACCGATGAGGTGGGCTGTTTTGCCATGACGGAAGAAGGTATCACCAGCGAATCCGACCCTTCTGGATTGTTCCTGTCCCGGTCGCAAACTAACGCGCCGGGCACGTGTTTGACGGTGACGCTGGACGGTAAACGGCCTTTGGTCGTTGAGGTGCAGGCACTCACTATGGAGGCGGCCGGTGGGAACCCTCGGCGAACCGTGAGTGGAATGGATTTCAACCGTGTGGCCATGCTCATTGCGGTCGCGTCAAAGAGCATGAATTTGGCCCGGTCTGATGTTTTCGTGTCGACCGTGGGTGGGGCGAAGATTCAGGAACCGGCGGCTGATCTTGCGGTGGCGTTGGCGCTGGCGTCGGCCGCGGCGGACAAGCCTCAGTATTCGCGCTTGGTGGCGATTGGCGAGTTGAGCCTGTCCGGTGAAATTAGGCGTGTGCCCAACGTGGGGCAACGGCTGGCAGAAGCCGCACGCATGGGAATCGACACTGCCGTAGTTGCTAGCGGGTCGCTTGCCGATGTGACCCTGCCCAAAGGCATTCGGGTGAAGGAAGTGAGCAACCTGGCTCAAGCAATTGAGCTGACGCTAAAGCGGTAGGTGACGAGCCGTTCAGTTGCCCTGAGTCTTTTTCTCGCCCTCGGGCTTGTTTTCGCCTGCAGGTTTGTCCTCACCCTCAGGCTTCTTCTCTTCCGGCTTTTCGACCACGAACTTAGCCGGTTGGCTCTCGATATCGCCCAGCTTGGTCACCAGCGTGTATTCGCCGGGGTCCAGCGTGTCTTTTGTGCGGTTGCATTTGTCGTCCGTGGGGATCATGTCCCACGGCAGAACCGATTTCTTGTTGGCACCCGACACAAACACCTGGGTCTGGTCCTTTTGCTGACCACTCACACAGAACGCGGAACTCCACACGGTGTCCTTGTCCTTTTTCACGGTGAACGTCTGCTTCTGGGGTCCCACGTCGATTGCGCACGACGCATTGTGCTTGTTCGTCACGCCCAGCTCCAGCTTGATCACCGAATTGGGTTTGTAGCTGGGCTTGTCGGTCTTGGCAGAGATCTCAACAGCTTCCGTTGGGCACTTGCCTGAGGACTCATCGGGCCCCGGTCCAGCAGGCTGCTCACCAGACCCTCCGGATTCGCCAGACTCCCCTGCCTCACCGGAGTCGCCCGACTCACCTTCCTGCCCGCCGTTACCTTGCTCTTCACCGGACTGGGTCTGCGCCTGCGGCTCCCCCGGCCCGGCCGTGTTCTTGGTGAGCCCCTGCGCCAGCAGCACAATGCCTACGGTAAACAGGGCCAGAACAACAACCGCCAACCCGAGCACAGTAATGCGCCGCCTGCGGTACACAGACGCGGGCAGTCGACCAGGGCGAGAGTTGTTATTCTGAGACATCACTTGAAGCCTAAACCGCCAGCCGGAGATGTTAAACCTTGACACACCAAAAAGTCGCTCGCGCGCTCACTCACTGGTTCGCCAGCGCACAGCGACCCCTCCCCTGGAGGGTCGCGGACACCTCGGCCTGGGCGGTTCTTGTCTCTGAGATCATGTCTCACCAGACCCCCATGAGCCGGGTGGAGCCGGTGTGGCGGGCGTGGATGGAGCGCTGGCCCACTCCCCGCGCGCTGGCTGACGCCCCCACCGCCGAGGTGCTAGTCGCGTGGGGTTCGTTAGGTTACCCCAGGCGGGCGTTGCGTTTGCAGGAGTGTGCACGGGCGATTGGGGATGGCGAGGTTCCTCGCACTGAAGAAGGTTTGTTGGCCCTGCCCGGGGTGGGCCCGTACACGGCGGCTGCGGTTGCGTCGTTTGCTTTTGGCCAGCGGACGATTGTGCTCGACGTGAACGTGCGGCGAGTGTTGTCGCGGGTGTTCGCCGGCGTTGACCACCCCAAGCCGGCGTTGAGCAAGAAAGAGCATGCGTGGGCCAGGCAGTTCGTTCCTGAGGACCACCACGTTGAGTTCAACGCCGCGGCCATGGAGTTGGGCGCCTTGGTGTGTACGTCCCGCAACCCTAAGTGTGACGAGTGCCCGCTGGCCCAGCACTGCGCGTGGCTCAGGGCAGGGCGACCGGCAAGTGGCACCCGACCTAAAACCCAAGCATGGCACGGCACCGACCGGCAGCTACGTGGCGCCATCATGGCCACACTCAAGGAATCCACCGTGCAAGACTGTCCACTGCGGGAAGACTACTTCACGGCCCCCGCCGCTGATTTTGAGGACACCGTCATTGATGAGCTCCCCGAACCGGTGGGTTCGTCCCTGACGCGCGTGCGAGACTTGGGGACGCATGACCGGATTGCCCGGCTCATCGATGACCTGGTGAGCGACGGACTAGCCACCCGAGACTCAGGTGTTCTCAGCTTGCCCCAGTGAAATCATCATCCGGTAATTGCCCAGCGTGTTTGGTTTCACCCGGGCCAAGTCCAGGAATTCGGCCGTACCTTCGTCCTGTGAACGCAACAGTTCAGCGAACACTTCAGGGGACACCGGGGTTCCCGTGATCTGTTCAAACCCCAGGGATGTAAAGAAATCGCGTTCGAACGTTAAACAAAATACGCGGTCCACGCCCAGGTCTTTTGCGCGCTGAAGGAGACTTTCAATGAGCGCGCGACCCACGCCTCGGCGGCGGAACTGTGCGCTGGTTGCCACTGTCCTAACCTCAGCGAGGTCCTCCCAGAACACGTGGAGTGCGGCGCAGCCGGCCAGAGTGCCGCCTGTGTCTGTCACCACCATGAACTCTTGAATGTTTTCGAAGTAGTTCACGTGGTCCTTGGGCACTAGGATCCGTTCGTCAATGAGCGGCTGGCACAGTGCCCGGATAGCGGCCACGTCCGAGGTGCGGGCCGGCCTGATGAGCAAACCGGATGTCAGTTGCTGGCATCGTTGGCCGGTACCCGCACCGTGGGGTTCTAGCTTGGTTGGTTCAGATGAAGTCACACACCAATGCTAGATCCTCCTATTCTTCGGTCGTTTGGTTAGCCTGTGCTACGGCTTTTCCGTCCGAGTCCTCCGTGGCTTCCGGCTTGCCGGCCGCGTCGTTAGCGGGACCAGCTTCCGGGATCGCGCCCGTGTTGTCTTTTTCGTCCTTGGAACGAGTGAGCACACGGTCGTCCATTTCACCGCGGAAGGTGAACGTAGCCAGCGGCCCTTCGCCTTCCACGTCCACGTAGATGCGCTGTCCCGAGTGCAACTCGTTGAACAGGATCTTTTCCGACAGCGGATCTTCGATGTCCTGCTGGATGGTGCGACGCAGTGGACGCGCACCCAAAACTGGGTCGAACCCACGGTCAGCAAGAGCGTTCTTGGCGTCGTCAGACACCTCGATGCTCATGCCCTGGTCAGCAAGACGCGTGTCCAGACGAGTCAAGAACAGGTCCACAATCTTGACGATTTCGTCCTTCTGGAGCTGCGGGAACACAATCGTGTCGTCGACACGGTTGAGGAACTCAGGACGGAAGTGCTGCTTGAGTTCCTCGTTAACCTTTTGCTTCATGCGGTCGTAGCTGGTGGCCGTGTCGTTGTCAGCCTGGAAGCCCATGGGGGTTCCTCGGTTGATGTCGCGCGTACCCAGGTTCGTGGTCATGATGATGATGGTGTTCTTGAAGTCCACCTCACGACCCTGCGAGTCCGTCAAACGGCCGTCTTCCAGAATCTGCAACAACGAGTTGAAGATGTCCGCGTGAGCCTTTTCAACCTCGTCGAACAGCACGATCGAGAATGGGCGACGACGCACCTTTTCGGTGAGCTGCCCACCTTCTTCGTACCCCACGTATCCGGGTGGTGAACCGAAGAGACGCGACACGGTGTGCTTCTCAGAGAACTCACTCATGTCCAGGCTGATCAGCGCGGATTCGTCACCGAACAAGAACTCGGCAAGAGCCTTAGCGAGCTCCGTCTTACCAACACCGGTAGGTCCGGCGAAGATGAACGAACCGGACGGACGCTTGGGGTCTTTCAGACCAGCACGAGTACGGCGGATTGCCCGCGATACCGACTTGATCGCATCGTTTTGACCGATGATGCGCTTGTGCAGTTCGTCTTCCATGCGCAGAAGTCGCGACGACTCTTCTTCCGTCAGCTTGAACACAGGGATACCGGTGGCCTTAGCCAGAACCTCGGCGATCAGTTCTTCGTCAACGATCGCTCCGCCACCTTGGGCACCTGAACGCCACGCCTTTTCGGCCTTGTCACGTTCCTTGGTCAGCTCCATCTCAGTGTTGCGTTCATCGGCTGCGAGCTCAAAGTTCTGCTTGTCGATTGCGACTTCTTTGCGCTTGCGAGCTTCTGCGATCTTTTCGTTGAGATCCTTGATTTCCTGTGGTTCGCTCATGCGAGTGATGCGCAGTTTGGCACCAGCTTCGTCAATGAGGTCAATCGCCTTGTCAGGTAGGTAGCGGTCGTTGATGTAGCGGTCAGAGAGGTTGACCGCTGCTTCTAGCGCACCGTCGGTGATGGTCACCTTGTGGTGGTTTTCGTACTGGTCGCGGAGTCCACGCAGAATCTGAACAGCGATATCCAGCGTAGGTTCAGGCACCTGGATGGGTTGGAAACGGCGTTCCAGAGCCGCGTCCTTTTCGATGTTCTTGCGGTACTCGTCCAGCGTGGTGGCACCGATTGTTTGGAGTTCACCACGGGCCAGCATTGGCTTGAGGATCGACGCGGCGTCGATAGCACCTTCGGCTGCACCTGCACCCACCAGGGTGTGGATTTCGTCGATGAACAGGACGATGTCTCCGCGCGTGCGGATCTCCTTGAGGACCTTCTTGAGGCGCTCTTCAAAGTCACCGCGGTAGCGGGAGCCTGCAACGAGCGATCCCAAGTCCAAGGTGTAGAGCTGCTTGTCTTTGAGCGTTTCAGGAACGTCACCGGCCACGATCGCCTGCGCAAGCCCTTCAACAACAGCCGTCTTACCTACACCGGGTTCACCGATGAGAACGGGGTTGTTCTTGGTCCTACGCGACAGCACCTGCATGACGCGTTCCATCTGCTCTTCACGCCCAATAACCGGGTCCAGTTTGCCTTCCCGAGCAGCTGCGGTGAGGTTGCGCCCGAACTGATCAAGAACCAGCGAGCCAGACGGCGTTCCTTCTTCTCGCGCACCTGTGGAAGCAGGTTCTTTGCCCTGGTAACCGGAAATGAGTTTGATGACTTCTTGTCGCACCCGGCCGAGGTCGGCGCCCAGTTTGACGAGCACCTGGGCGGCAACGCCCTCGCCTTCGCGAATGAGCCCCAAAAGAATGTGTTCGGTACCGATGTAGGTGTGACCCAACTGCAGGGCTTCCCGCAGGCTGAGCTCCAGCACCTTCTTTGCACGCGGTGTGAAAGGAATGTGACCGGTGGGAGCCTGCTGACCCTCACCAATAATGTCGACTACCTGTTCGCGTACACCCTCGAGGGAAATGTCCATTCCTTCGAGCGCTTTGGCAGCGATTCCTTCACCTTCGTGAATGAGCCCCAAAAGAATGTGTTCGGTTCCGATGTAGTTGTGCTTAAGAAGCTTGGCTTCTTCCTGTGCCAGCACGATGACTCGACGGGCACGATCTGTAAACCGTTCAAACATTTGCCCTCCTGTTTCTGGATTTCTAAGACTGTAACCATGCGAGCCAGTGTTTTATTTGCAGTTTCGCCATCAGCCGAAACAGTTCGGCTGATGGCGAAATTTTGTGGATCCTACGCGACTTATTTGGTCAGTGACTTCTCGTATGCCTCGATCACTTCGCTGGACAGACGGCCTCGTTCCGAGACCTCGAACCCGTTGTCGCGGGCCCAGTCCCTGACCTTCACTGGGTCGAAACGGCTGCTTGTTGCCTTCTTCTTGGACGTGCGCGAGCCACTGACTCGTCGCGCCTTAGAGATATATGGTTCAAGCGCTTCCCTGAACTTCGCTGCATTGTCGCTGTTCAGTTCAATTTCATAGTCAGTACCGTCAATTGAAAACTCGACAGTTTCGTCTGCCGGAGTTCCGTCAATGTCGTCAGTGAGAACGACCTTCATCGTGCGCGCCACGTGAGTCACCTTCTGATTGGTCAGCCTGATCCTTGCGGGAGCCTGAACGTGCAGGGGAAGCTCCTTCAGATTCAGCTAGCTGAGCGTAATACTTATCCATTTGTTTGCGCTCGATGCTGTCCGATCGAATAATGGCTCGAATTACGTACCAAAAAATCAATCCGACAACGATCGAAGGAAGCAATACTTTAATGTATTCCACTGTCTATCCTAGCGCTTAGACATCAGTCTTTATTTTCAGGAATTACTAATTTTCGATTGGCTTCACGAGTGGGAAAAGAATTGTTTCACGGATTCCCAAACCGGTAAGAGCCATGAGGAGTCGGTCGATTCCCATTCCCATTCCTCCCGTAGGAGGCATGCCGAATTCCATTGCCGTGAGGAAATCTTCGTCCAAAGGCATCGCTTCGTCGTCACCCTTAGCAGCGTTACGCATCTGCGTTTCGAAGCGTTCCCGCTGGATGACTGGGTCCACGAGCTCTGAATATCCCGTGGCCAGCTCGAATCCACGCACGTAGAGGTCCCACTTTTCAACAACGCCCGGCTTATCGCGGTGTTCACGCACCAGCGGCGAGGTGTCGACCGGGAAGTCGGTAACGAACGTGGGCGCCCACAGCTTGTCTTGGTAGAAGTGCTCCCACATTTCTTCCACGAGCTTCCCGTGCCCGTGGAAGACACCTTCCACGTCGATGTCGCACTTTTTAGCAATTGCGAGCAGTTCGTCGACGGTGGTTTCAGGTGTAACAGTCTCTCCACACTCTTCGGAAAGTGTTTCGTACATGCTGACGGTAGCCCATTCACCACCGAAGTCGTATTCGGTTCCGTCGGCCAGCGTCACCTGAAGAGAACCAGTCGCTTCTAAAGCAGCATTCTGAACAAGCTTTTTGGTTAATTCACCGATTGTCGAATAATCGCCATATGCTTCATAAGCTTCAAGCATTGCGAATTCCGGCGAGTGCGTGGAGTCGGCACCTTCATTTCGGAAGTTACGGTTAATTTCGAAAACCTTCTCCAAACCACCCACAACAGCGCGCTTGAGGAAAAGCTCGGGAGCAATACGCAAATACAGTTCCATGTCGTACGCATTCATGTGCGTCGAAAACGGACGCGCCGCCGCTCCCGATGGAATTGTCTGCAACATAGGGGTTTCAATTTCGAGGAACCCGCGTTCGTCAAATGTCTTGCGCAATGACTTCATGACGTTCGAACGAATGTGAACGGTCTTGCGCGCATCGTCACGCATGATCAGGTCCAGGTACCGCTGGCGCATGCGCCCTTCGTCGCCCAACTCAGTGTGCTGAGGTGGCAACGGACGAATCGCTTTAGCTGCCATCTCCCAACGGGAGGCAAAGATCGACAGTTCGCCGCGCTTGGAACAGATCACGCGCCCTTCCAGGAAAACGTGGTCGCCCAAGTCGACGTCAGCTTTCCATGCGTCCAGCGCCTCTTGACCCACCTCGGCAAGAGACAGCATCCCCTGCAGACGGGTGCCGTCACCTGACTGCAGGGTCACAAAGCAGAGCTTTCCGGTGTTGCGGAAGAACACAACACGACCAACGACGCCAGCACGGTCGTCGGTTTCTTCTCCGGCTTCCAAGTGCGGATACGCCTGGCGGATTTCCTCCAGGGTGTGGGTACGTGCAACAGAAACGGGGTACGCTTCACCACCTGCATCGAGCATGCGCTGACGCTTTTCTTTGCGGATGCGCAACTGTTCAGGGTCGAGGTGTTCTTCGTGATCGGTAGGCATGGTCTTAGGCTACCGCGTTTATATGTTCAGCTCCTATTTGGGATCTGTGCTCGACGACTGCAGCAAGTCCAGCAAAGCGGTGGCCTGAGCGTCAGTGATCGTGCCATTGGTAAGAGCACGAGCAACAGTTGCGCGCGCCAAGGCCACATATGTGTCACGGGTCGCCACGCCTTCCTGTGCAAGGCTGAATTCGGCCAAGGCTCCCAGGTGCGCTTCGACTGTTCCGATGTCTCCACGAGACACCGGACCCGTGAGCGCACTGGGACCAGACTGCAAAGTGTTGTTCACACTCGCGTCGACAAGCGAGTGCAGAACCTGAGCCGGATTCTCTAGACCCACGCTGGCCAACAGCTCCAGCGCCTGGCTAAGGATCACCACCGTGTGATTGGCCGCATGTGAAATAGCCGCGTGGTACAACGGCCTGTCCGCAGGGGCGACGATCACGGGCTCGGCCCCAATCTCCACCACGAGCGCCTGCCCAATCGGCAAAACGGGCTTGGGCGCCGTGACCGCAATTGTCGACTGGCGTAGACGCGGTAAGTCGATACTCGTTCCGGTAAACGACAAAGACGGGTGCAGCGCAAGGGGGATGGCGCCGGAAGGTTCTAACACCTCGGTCCCATACCGGCCCGCGCAGTGGGCCACAATCTGACCAGAGTTGAACTTCCCCAACTTAGCCAGCCCCGATACCAGTTCCGGGAGGATGTCGTCAGGAACGGTGAACAGCACCAATTCGCTACGCTCCACCACAGTTTCGACGTCCAGAATGGGGACGTCAGGGAGCATGGCAGTAGCACGGTCACGGCTCGCCTCAGAGCTGGCGGTGCATCCCACAATCGCGTGCCCGGCTTCCAGTAACGCGCGCCCCATCACGGCACCCACGCGACCGGTTCCAACGATGCCTACACCTAAGCGTGTCTGGTCCATATGGCCTCCTAGGCTTCGACTCCGTCAAGCACGCGACGGGCGCGCACGGTACGTTCTGCGTAGTCGTTGAGAAGCGCGTGCCCATCTGAGCCCGCGAAGTGATAAATGTGTGGGTGGACTGGGCCACTGGTGGAGTGAATACTGATCGACTTGAGCCCCAGCGCAGACTGAAGAGGCCCTTCCTCTAACGCCAGCGACTGCACACGGGCGTGCGGCACCAGTTGAACCGTGCGCTCCAGCACTCCCCTACGCACTACAAGCATGGTGTCGGTGAACGCGAACACGTTTGATTTCCACGAAATCGGGTCCAACCATTTGGACGACGCAGGCTGGTGCGTGAACATGCGCGCGGCAGGGCCCACCGGCTCACCCTTGGACTTCTTCAACGTCGCTTCACGCATCAAGTCACCACCGTGGATGTCCTCAGGAACTCCCGGATCAGGAAGCACCAATCCCAGAAGCACCATTACTTCATCGAGCGTGCCCACGGGAAGAAGAACAGAGCCTTTGTCACTCTCAGACGTTCCGGCCAGGTTGAACGTGGCACGCCACCACCCGAAGGGCCGCCACAACAAACTCTGGTTCAGTTCCACCGCCTGGATACGGTCAAGCGGGATCACGCTCCGGCGCGTATCCAGCAGTCCGGACGTGATCGCCAGGCCATCACCGGTGATCGACACAGCGAAGTTGGATTCGGCAAAAGCTTTTCTCACCACTGAGGCAAACGCTGCGACAAGACCGGCGAGACCGGCCAGCCCTCCAAAGCTGAACGACGTGTTGGGAAGCAGAGCGATCACAGCAATGGCCACGAGGACCGCCAACGTGCAGAGGACCAACGCAAGCGTCGTCGTGGAAACCAGGCGCGAAAGAATCACGCGGTGCGCCGGCACCATGAGCAACCGGCCGTCGGCGCTCACATTGGATTTGATGCGGTACGGCATAAGCACGGAGTCCACGGTCTCCGTTAAGTCTTGCGCAACCGCGGTAATGCCACTGTTCAAACTTGCGGTGATGCGACTTCCGGCAGGTGCGCCGTGGCGGTGGGCTTTTGCGTGGTCCGCCGAGGTCGTTCCCGGGGCCTCCGTGTGAGGACTGTGCGCGGTGGTACCTTCAGTGGCGGGGTCAGCCGGGGCGACCTCGGCCGTTGGTTCCGCAGGCGCACGCTTCTCATTCTTCGCGGCACGGACTTGCGCGAGCATGTCTTCGCGCAGGTCTTCGGCCTGTTTCTTGGTGAGGAACTTGATGGTGACTTCCGAGCCCTCGCCACCGGCCACATCGAAGGTGAGTTCCGCCATTCCAAAGATCCTGGCCATGAACCGTTGCCGGATGTCGATCGACTGTACTCGGTCCAGTCGCACTTTACGCAGTTGCTTGTTGAGGATTCCCCAGCGCGAATACACCGCGTTGTGGTCAATCGCGTATGCGCGAACCCGCCACGACCACCAGTTGAGCGCAATGACCCCTGCAAACACCAGAACGACCACCAACAACCAGGCGAGGTTCTTGACAATAAAGTCGAGTGTTCCGTGTTCAACCGCAAAGACCACAAGCTCAATCAGATCCTGAACTTGGTTGAACGAGAAGGACACGAACGCCACAACGAGCGCGATCAGTCCCAGCCCCACGTCGAGGAACGGGGTGGCGGGGTGGACTCGGTGCCAGTTGAGTTGGTCTGGCTGCGCGTCTGCTTCGGTAGACGGGTTGCTCTGTGCGTCTGGGTTTTCCTGTGACACCGGTGGCCTCACAATCCGGCCAGGTGAGTTTCACCACGCTGTGCCAGAAGCTCGCGCAGGTGATCGGCGTCTTGTGCGGGAAGTCCGGGGATGGTCGCGTCTGAGGACGCCGAGGCGGTGTGAAGTTCCACTGTTGCCAAGCCAAAGAGGCGGCTCACCGGCCCGGAGGAAACGTCGACAAACTGCATGCGCCCAAACGGCACGACCGTGGTGCGACGGAACATGATCCCTCGCTGGATGAGCAGGTCGTTTTCCCGGATTGCGTAGCCCAGGTTCTTCACCTGCCGGTAGGCGACAATAACCCACCAGACAATCCCCACAACAGCGGCCACACCAACTGCGATTGGAACCCACCAGGGAAGAAAAACTGTTGCCATCACACACGCGACAACAGCGGCGACAATAAACCAGAGACCGTTCACCAGCCACACATAAAACAGTTTGCTGTCTACTGGAACGATCTGGTCTTTCATGCCGGTTCGGTTCCTTCTGGATCATCGGGAGGGAGTTGGCAGTATGACTCTACGACAAGGCCAACAATCATCAAAACCGCTGCGGATGCCACCGCCAGAAGCATTCCGGCCCCGGCAGAACTGCGCGCACCGCCACCGGTTGTGAGCAGATACACCGCGCTTCCCGCGTACCACCCAGTGAGGCTGGCCCCGGCAAGTGCGGCCGCTTTAGCCATGATGGCCACCCGGGCCGCTTTCAGCGGGTCGAGGACGCGTGAACGGTCGCCTTCGTTCCATTTCTTAATGGGAATGCCCACAACCAGAAGAACAATCGAAAGGATCACCATTCCCACGATTGCCAGCCACGGGATTCCCGGGAGCATCTGCCCGTAGGTTTCCCACATGAAGTTGAACACGTAGGCAAGTGCCAGCCCAAGCAACCCTGCAATCGCAAGCGTCTTGGGTTTTGTCTGGCTCATGCTCGTTCAACCCCTTGGTCGCCAAGTTCTTCCAGTCGTTCACGAAGCGTCAGCGTTGTGCCGTCTACCTCTATTGTCGCGCTGGGGTCGATTTCATGCCAGGGTGTGAGCACAAATGCCCGGTTGCCCGATTCCGGGTGAGGCAGGGTGAGCACCGGGTCTGTGAGTGTCAGTTGGGCGTCCGCATCGCTTAAGTCCGCGCCTTGTTCCAGGCTCACGTGCGAGGTGAACCGGATGAGGTCCAGGTCCAATGTGCGTGGCCCCCAACGCACGTCACGTGTCCGGCCGTGCGCCAGTTCAACACCTTGGCACACGCCCAGGAGTTCATAGGCCGACAGCGTGGTTTCAACCGTGATCACGGCGTTGATGAAGTCGTCTTGCTCAACGCCACCGACGGGTGCTGACCTATACAGTGAGGACCGCTGAAGCTCCGTAATGTGAGGGTGCAGATCAAGTGCGTCCATGGCGCTCTGAACGGTCTCAGCAGGGCTGCCCATGTTGGCTCCCACGCCAATCACCGCCTGCCCACCGCGCGCCAAACGCGGCACCTCACCCTGCGACTGGCGCTGGGTACCTGACCTGCGCACGGTGACCGAAACATCCTGAAAGTCCTGGTCAATGGGCGCCTGCGGCTTGTGAACCGTAACCTCCACCGAGCCCGCCACGCGCAACAGGTCACCGGCAATTGTCCAGGCCAGCGTCTCGATCAAGTCAAAGGGCTCACCCGTGATGCGGTCGGCCACGATCTGCGCGACATCCGCGTAGTTGATGGTGTCCTCTAACCGGTCCGACTCCCCCGCTTGCGCGTGATCCGCATGCAAGACCACATCGACAACGAAGTCCTGACCTTCACGCTTTTCAAAGTCGAAAACCCCATGAAAACCGCGCGCTTTCAACCCGGTCAGCGTGATGCGGTCGTCAGTCATTGAGGACCCGTTCGGTGACGCTGGCGACCACCGCCGAGGTGCGCACATCGTGGACGCGCACGCCCCAGGCGCGCGCGTGGCAGGCAAGGGCGGTCAACGCCGAGGTGGCAGTATCCAGATTGCGTTCGTCCACCTCGGCGGCGGTTTCCTCCAGATGCGAGGACAGGAAACGCTTGCGCGAACCTGCCACCAGCAGCCGGGGGCCAATGCTGACCAACCGGTCGAGGTGGGACATGAGCGTCCAGTTGTGCTGCGCGTTTTTCGAAAAGCCCAGCCCCGGGTCCACGATGATGCGGCCGGGGTTCACGCCCGCGTCCACGGCGGCGTCGACGCGTTGGATGAGTTCAGCGCGCACTTCTTCTACCACGTCGTCGTAGTGGAACACGGCACCGGCGTCAGAAAGCAGGCCACGCCAGTGCATGAGGATGATTTCGCTGTGCGCATCAGCAGCCAGGCGCAACATGTCTGGGTCCATCTGGCCCGCGGACACGTCGTTGATGTAGCGCGCACCTACTTCGAGGCAGGCTCGCATGGTGGAGGCGTTCATGGTGTCCACGCTCACCGCGATCCCCTGTTTGGCAAGTTCTGTGACCACGGGGAGCACGCGACGCTGTTCCTCTTCTTCGCCCACCCGGGCAGAACCGGGGCGCGTCGATTCGCCTCCCACATCGATGATGTGGGCGCCGTCTTGCACCATCTGGTGGGCGTGGTCGAGCGCGCTCGTGGTGTCGAAGTAGCGTCCGCCGTCGGAAAAGGAATCTGGGGTGACGTTCAAAATCCCCATGATTTTCATGTTGTGCCTCGGATCAAACTCATAGCTTCGGCGCGCGATGTGGGTTTGCGCAAGCTACCGCGCACCGCTGATGTAATTGTGGACGCACCGGCTTTGTCGACCCCGCGCATGGACATGCACAGGTGTTCAGCTTCGATCACCACGATCGCGCCCCGGGGTTCCAGGTGTTCCATGAGCGCGTCGGCGATCTGGCCGGTGAGCCGTTCTTGGACTTGTGGCCTGCGAGCGTACAGCTCGACCAGACGTGCCAGTTTTGAAAGCCCAGTCACACGTCCCGAAGTGTTGGGGATGTAACCCACGTGGGCGACCCCGTGGAACGGCAACAAGTGGTGTTCACACGTGGAGAACATTTCGATGTTGCGCACCAACACCATTTCGTCGTGCCCGATCTCGAACGTAGTCGACAGCACTTCTGCCGGGTCTTGTCCGATCCCGGCGAACAGTTCCGCATACGCGCGGGCTACCCGCCCGGGTGTTTCCTGTAGCCCGTCGCGGTTGGGGTCTTCGCCAATCGCGTGCAGGATTTCGCGGACCGCTGCCTCAATGCGCGGCTGGTCCACCATTAGCGGTCAGTCCACGGTGGTTGTTGGTCGCCGGGGTTGGCCCCGGGCTGGTCGCCAGGGCCAGTCTGAGGTGGCCGAGGTGGTTCCTGGGGAGAGTCCACCGGTGGCTGAGGTGCGCCCGGCTCCGGTGTGCCCGGACCGGTCTGGGGTGGCTGGTTACCTGGGATTGGGTGCGGGTCAATGGGCGGTTGCTCCGACTCCCCGGGTTTGGTTTCAGGTGCGTCGAGAGGTGCCTCCCACACCTCGGGGTTCTCGGGACGAGCGCGCTCCGGAACCTCGATAGGCGGAATGTTGGAAACCGGACGCGACGGGTCCGCCAGCCACACATCACGCTTGGGGGCCTTTTTCACCTCGGCAAAAATTTCTGCCAGCTGCGCCTGGTCCAGGGTTTCCTTTTCGAGGAGTTCGTGGGCCAGACGGTCCAGAATGTCGCGGTTTTCATTGAGCGCGCGGTAGGCGTCGGCGTGGGCTGCGTCGACGAGCGCGCGAATCTCCAAGTCGATCTGACGGTAGGTTTCGTCGGATGCGTGGGCTTCCGAGCCTGGTCCGCGTCCGGCGAACGGCTCAGAGGACACGTCACCGATTTTCACCATTCCAACGCTTTGCGTCATGCCGTACTGCGTGACCATCTTCTTGGCCGTGCTGGTGGCTTTTTCAATGTCGTTGCTGGCACCCGTGGTGGGGTCGTGGAACACGATTTCTTCTGCCACGCGCCCACCCATCGCATACGCGAGCTGGTCCAAGAGTTCGTTGCGCGTGGTGGAGTACTTGTCTTCGCTTGGAAGCACCATGGTGTATCCCAGTGCGCGGCCACGTGGAAGGATAGTGACCTTGGTGACTGGATCAGTGTGGTTCATGGCTGCGGCAACGAGCGCGTGGCCACCTTCGTGGTATGCGGTGACCAGACGTTCCTTGTCGTTCATCAAACGGGTGCGCTTCTGTGGCCCGGCGATCACTCGGTCAATCGCTTCGTCGAGGATACGGTTGTCGATCTGCGTGCGACCCGAACGTGCCGTGAGCAGGGCCGCTTCGTTGAGGACGTTGGCCAAGTCAGCACCAGAGAAACCGGGGGTGCGCTTAGCGATTTGGGCGAGGTCCACATCAGGCGCGAGCGGTTTGTTGCGAGCGTGAACTCCCAGGATGTGCTGGCGACCCTTCATATCGGGCACTTCCACGTTGACCTGGCGGTCAAAACGTCCAGGGCGCAAGAGGGCTGGGTCCAGGACGTCCGGACGGTTGGTTGCCGCGATGAGGATCACGTTGGTGGTGGCGTCGAAACCGTCCATTTCCACCAGCAGCTGGTTGAGCGTCTGTTCGCGTTCGTCGTTACCGCCGCCCATTCCGGCACCGCGCTGGCGACCCACTGCGTCGATTTCGTCGATGAAGATGATGGCTGGTGAGTTGTTCTTGGCCTGTTCAAACAGGTCGCGGACACGTGAGGCACCCACACCCACGTACATTTCCACAAAGTCAGAACCAGAGATGGAGAAGAAAGGCACGCCCGCTTCTCCGGCTACGGCACGGGCCAGAAGCGTTTTACCGGTTCCGGGAGGGCCGTAGAGCATGACGCCCTTTGGGATTTTGGCTCCCAGTTCCGTGAACTTCTTGGGTTCAGCCAAGAACTCCTTAATTTCTTGGAGCTCTTCCAGTGCTTCGTCTACACCGGCGACGTCTTTAAACGTGACATCGGGGTGTTCTTTGTTGACCAGCTTGGCTTTGGATTTACCAAAGTTCATGATCCCCTTGGCGCCTCCGGACATCTGCGAAAGCAGGAACCAGAAGATAGCCAAGATGATGACGAACGGAATGACGTTGAGAAGCAGAGAGGTGAGGAACGACCGCTTAGGAACCTCGTCGGTGTAGCCCTTCTTGATGTCCGCGTCGTTGATCGCCTTGATGACCTGGTCGCCGCGAGGCTCTACGTAAAAGAACTGAACCCGTTTACCGTAGTTGCGGTCGTCGACCTTGTAGTCCTCGGTCAGCACCATGTCTACGCGCTGATCACCGTCAACGACCTTAATCTGCTCCACGGTTTTGCCGTTGAGCAGTTCGAGTCCCTGTTTGGTGTCAATGCGCTGGTAGCCACCACCGGACAACCACAGCATTCCAATAGAAACGATGACAATAGCCAGCACGATCCAAACGATGGGTCCGCGCGTCAGCTTCTTCACGCCGAACTTATTGGAATCCTTGTCGTCGGATCCTTTAGGGTCCCGACGCTTCAGATCGTTGTTCTTGTCGGTCATTAATTCTCTCTGTACGTACTTGTGGGTCTGTTGTGTAGGTCTATTAACTGTAGACGTGTGGCGCGAGTGTTGCGACGAATGGCACGTTGCGATACTTCTCGGCGTAGTCTAGCCCGTATCCCACAACAAATTTGTTAGGAACGTCAAAGCCTACATAACGCACATCAATGTCAACCTTGAGTGCTTCAGGTTTGCGCAACATGGTGCAGATTTCGACTGACGCTGCACCACGGGACTTCAAGTTAGACAGAAGCCACGAAAGGGTCAGACCGGAGTCAATAATGTCTTCGACGATCAGAACGTGCTGATCCTTCAGGTCAGTGTCCAGGTCCTTAAGGATGCGGACAACACCGGAGGACTTGGTGCCGGAGCCGTAGGAAGATACAGCCATCCAGTCCATGCGCACTGGCGAGTGCAAAGCGCGCGCTAGATCGGCCATCACCATGACAGCGCCCTTGAGGACTCCCACTACCAGAAGGTCTTTACCTTCGTAGTCCCGGTCGATGTCGGCTGCGAGTTCAGTGAGTCGGTGTTTGATCTGTGTTTCGGTTACCAGAATCTCTTCGATGTCATCGCCCAGGTCGCGCTGATCCACGTTGCGTCCTTTCTTGTTTTCGCTGCTCGTTTTAGCTTACCTGTAAATGGGTGCTCGCCCGTCACGCCTGCGGAACTGGACGTCGCCGGCGCGGGTGCGGACCACCTCGGCGGCGGGAGGGCACGACACCACCCCTGCCCGCGCGCCCGTCAGAAGGTCATCAATTGCGGTGACGTGGTGGAAGCCCGCTTCGTTGGTGGGTGAGAATTGCCACAGCCAGTCACGGATGACGCGCGTGCGCAGCGCGGCGGGCAACTCAGCTGCGGTGTGCAGAAGTGTGTCGCCGCGGATGTGCGCTTGGGCGTCGGTTTGGGATTCGAGTTCGTCAGAGTCCATAGCCAGAAGGTGGGCAGTGCGCGCCAGGTTGGCGTACACGCCGGGGCCTGCGACCTCGGCCAGCGCCGGCATCAACTGGGTGCGCACTTTCACGCGCGTGAAGCTGGGGTCCGTGTTCATGGGGTCGTTCCACACGGGGATGTTTTGGGCGGTGGTGGCGGCTTCGGTTTCGGCCCGGGTAATGCCCAGCAGCGGGCGGATGTAGGGGCCGGTGCGGGACCGCATTCCGGCTAGGGATCGTGCGCCGGAGCCCCGCAGGAGTCCCAGGAGCACGGTTTCGGCCTGGTCGTTTTGCGTGTGGGCCAGCAAGATCCCCGAGGTGCCGTGCGCCTTGGCTGCCCGGTCGAGGGCTGCGTATCGAGCCGTGCGTGCGTCGGCTTCCAGGCCGTCCGAGGTTGCCGTCACCTCCGCCGTTTCGACAGTTGCGGTAAGCCCCAGGTCGGTGAGCGCGCGCTGTGTGCGGTTTGCGACCTCGGCGCTTCCTTCCTGTAGCCCGTGGTCGACGGTGACCGCAACAAACTGGTAGTCCTTGCGGGTCAGGAACGCGCACGCGGCGGCCAGGCTCATGGAGTCCGCTCCCCCGGATACCGCGATGAGGTAGGTGTGACCGGGTTCCAGCGCGTCTTCGACGGCCTTGCGGATTTTCGCCGAGGCGGGGTCCAGCCTGGGTCGTCTAGGCACGGATGCGCTCCAGCCAGAGTTCGGGGTTGTCGAGTTCAGCCTGGGTGGGCAGGTTTTCCGGGCTTTGCCACAGTGGGTGCAGGCCGGCGTGCCCGCGGTGTTTCACGACTCCGCGGATGAACGCGGCACCCGTGGTGTATTGCTCCAGTTTGTTTTGGAAACCCAGCAGGCGGTTGAGTCCGTTGACGCTGGTGGCGCGTTTGCGGTCGAATGCGCGGCGGATTTTGGCGACGGTGGGGATCACGGAGGGCCCGCACGAGTCCATGACGACGTCCGCGTGGCCTTCGAGCACGCTCATGACGGCGGTGATTTCGTTGACTGCTTGGCGTTTGTCGGGGGTGGTGATGGCGTCGAGCAGGGATCCGCCTTTGAGTGCTTCGATCCAGTTTTCGTCCTGTGTGGACTTACGTACCAGGACGCTCACCCGCTCGATCATGTAGTCGCGTAGCCACGGGGCCATGGCGAACTGCACGCGGTGGGTTGTTTCGTGCAAGGTGACCCACAGTCGGAAGTCGCGGGGGTCGACTTCGAGGCGCTTTTCGGCTTCCAGCACGTTTGGTGCCACCAGCATGAGTCGCCGGTGGGAGCCCAGCGGGTCGAACTGACCCAGCACGCGCCCGGCAAGAACGGCGAGCACCGTACCCAGTTGCGCGGAGCCGACGCGCACGACCGGGTTGATGCGAAACATTGACGGTTTGGGTGGGGTCATCAGGCTGGCGCCCAGCTCGGCGAATGTCTGCGCGTTAGCGGTGAGCCACCCCACGCGGTCGACTACTAGAACGGTGTCGCCGGTAACGGTGTTGCGGACGCTGTCCTCCCACTCGCGTGGCAGGTTGACGGTGCGTAAGACCAAATCGACCGAGGTGTCCGCAGCTTCGCGTAGATCCTGTACCAGAGTGCGTGCGGTGTGGGCGTCTGGGATGGGGCCTGGGGCTGTGAGTTCACGTCCGGTGCGCACGATCGTAGGCACGTGAAAAGGTTTTTCGTTCATCCGGTACACCCGCATTCGGCTAGTGCGGTCACGGCCCGATCCACTACTTTGCGCGCCTCGTTGGAGCTGCCTCGTTCAAGACCGTCGGCCATGATGGTGAAGGTGAGGAGGCGACCGTCCTTGGTGGTGACCACACCTGACAGGCTGGTGACGGTGGCTAGCGTTCCAGTCTTGGCGCTGACGACTCCTGCCGCTGGCTCGGTTTCTGAGTCGTTGTATCGCTTGATGAGCGTTCCGGACAGACCCCCAACTGGCATGTTGGGGAGGAGTTCGGCCAGGTCTTCACGCTGGGCAACGCTGGTGATGATCTGAGTGAGTTCGTTGGGCGAAATGCGGTTGTCGTAGTTGAGCCCCGACGTGTCACCCAGGGTGATGGACGCGGTGTCGAGTTTCATGTCCTTGAGCTGGTTGAGCACCGCTTGAGGCGAGGCCCCGAGCCCGGGCTCGTCCCCACGCTTGACGGCCACTTCGATACCCAGGTTTTCGGCAACCACGTTGTCGGAGTGCAACAGCATGTACCGAATCACACTGCTGACCGGGGCCGATTCCACCTGGGCAGCCTTTTCCGCCGACTCCGGCGCCGCCTGAGGCTTTTCCACCTTCACGTCGATCCCGCGGTCCTTGAGGGCCTTCTCAAAGTCCTTGACGGCACGGTTCACAGGGTCCTGTTCGCGCGAAGAAAAACGCGCGTGTTTCACCAACCCTGCGTCCACCATGAGTGGTTTGACGGGGGAAATATAGCCCTTGCCAATGTCTGCGCGGTCCCATTTCTTGCGGAAGTCCGGGCCCTCATACCGGGAGACGTCCGCGCGCAGCGTCACGGAGGTGCGACCTCGGTCTTTCAAGAACGCCGAGGTGCTTTCCGCCAATGTGCCCAACCCCGCGTGTCCGATGATGGAGTTGGGGTCGGATTCGCCGGCTCCAAGAAGGACGTCTCCCCCACCCTTGAGGAACAGGGTGTCGCCATCGAGGAGGGCTTCCGTTGTGAACCGTGTTGAAGGTCCCAGCGCGTCCAAGGTTGCCGTGGCGGTGAGGACTTTTGTGACCGAGGCGGGGGTCCTGGCCCGGTTGGCGTCCTTGTCATAGAGCGTGTCGCCCGTTTTGGCGTCACGGACTTCAGCGGAGAACTTTGAGGGGTCCTTTGCAGAGCCAAAGATGGGGTCGAGCCGTTGCCTGAGGTCATGTGGCACGGGCGCGTCGTCGGCAAGCGCTGGCATGTCCACCGAACTGTGCGATTCGGGCCCGGGTTGCGGAAGCGCTTGCACTTCGATGGGTGGTTTGGTGGTGAGGAAACCGGGAGCGATGTCCGCCACGTCAAGGGCTAGGTAACCGGCGAGCGCGACGACCACTCCGGCGCTTGTGATCATCAGACCTGTTCTGCGCTTGCGCGCTTGGTGACGACGGGCTTTTCGACTGGACATACTCTTCCATTTGGGATTGTGGGTGAGGGGTGGTGCTTTCACCAGTACACTCCGCTTATTATTCTCTATGCTAAGGGAGGTACCTCTCAGGCGCGTTTTCGCGCATGCCTACTAGCCAGAAATGGAGCATTCATGGAGCTTTTGGCCACAATCGAAATTCCTGCCGGTTCGCGCAACAAGTACGAAGTGGATCACGAAACCGGACGGGTCAAGCTGGACCGTTACCTGTTCACCTCGATGGCTTACCCCACGGACTACGGGTACTTCGAAGACACCCTGGGTGAAGACGGTGACCCGCTTGACGTTCTGGTTCTGCTCCACGAATCGGTGTTCCCTGGTTGCCAGCTCGACGCTCGCCCCATTGGTGTTTTCAAGATGGTTGACGAAGCTGGTGGCGACGACAAGGTTCTGGCCGTTCTCGCTGACGACCCACGCTTCGAAGACATCACTGACGTGAAGGACATTTCGAAGTTCCAGCTCGACGCGATTGAGCACTTCTTTGTTCACTACAAGGACCTTGAGCCAGGCAAGTTCGTCAAGGGATCCGAATGGGCTGGCCGTGAAGAGGCCGAGCGCATCGTGAACGAATCGATCGAACGCTTCAAGTCCGAAGGTCACTGAGCTAACGATTCGCGCTTCACTCACGCGGAGCGCCAGCAGACATCTCATAGTTAGGGTGACCTAACAAGATGATCCAAGTGCCGTGTGTCACAGTACACACATGCACTTGGATCATCTTTCGTTTGCGGCACAGTCAGACGGATATCAGGCAACGGCGGAACGTTTGGCTGAGAAGCTTGGATTGTCCTTTTATGACGGTGGAGTGCATCCACGGTTTGGAACTCGTAACCTCATTTTCCCGCTCACGGGTGGGCACTACGTTGAAGTGGTGGAAGCCCTTGAGCACCCTGCAGCTCTAGCAACTCCGTACGGGCAGGCTGTGCGAGCACGGTCTGAACTGGGTGGTGGCTGGATGGGCTGGTGTGTCCGCACCGACGACTTGGCAAGCGTAGAAGAGCGTTTGGGACGCAAGGCTGTTGACGGTAACCGTCAGGCCGTGGGCGGGCCGGAACTCGAGTGGAAGCAGATCGGTGTCAAGGGGCTCATGGCAGACCCTCAGTTGCCGTACTTCATTCACTGGCTGTCCCCTACAGCTGACCACCCGGCGCACTGGAAGGCACCCAGTAGCGACGTTGCGATCAAGTCCTTGCAGATTTCGGGTAACCGCGACAGGGTGCGTGACTGGTTGGGTACCGACGACCCTAAGCCGATTCCAGAAATTGGAATCGACTGGACGGCACCCAATGCAGCCCCTGGGCTCATTTCGGTCACGTTCACCACGCCGCAGGGCGAGGTTGTCGTTTAGGCAAGGCTTTTGAAGCTAGACGCCTTTCGTTTTACGCGTCCACAGCCTGCAGAATCCCAGGTGCGATGAAGCCCACCGCATCGATGAACGTGTGCGCCCACACATAAGGCATCACGGTTCCGCGGGCGGACCGTGGGCCAAAGAAGAACAGGTATCCAAAAAGCAGGCCCATTAGCACGTTGCCCACAAAGGGTCCGATCCCCTGGTACAGGTGATAGGAACCTCGGAACAGTGCCAGGGCGACAAGTGTCACCCACGGGCTTATGCTCATTTTCTGTAGACGGTCGGTTGCGTAGCCCAGAAGCAGGACCTCTTCTAAAACCCCGTTCTTGATTGCGTGTAAGATGAGCACGGGAACGGTCCACCAGTACGCACCTAAGTTGCTGGGCTTGATCTCTGCTGTGATCCCCAGGGTGCGGCCAAGGAAGTAGACGCCCAGAGTGCCCACCCCGATCACCACAAACAGGCCCACACCCCAAAGAACTTGAACCAGCCAGTCGCGTGAACTGCCGGGCCACCCCATGCGCGCCCGCAGTGACGGGGTGGATGGGGCGGTGTCCCAGTCGCGGTTCATGAGCCACAGGGCAAGGACCACGGGGACCACCGCAAACCCGATTCCTAGTAGCTGGTACACCAGGTCAAAGAACGGGCGGACGGACTCCGAGGTGTTGAGTTTGGCCTGTGCGTCAGAGATGGGACCACGGGTGGTGATGTCGACTAAGCGCACAATCGCGTAGATCGCGGACTGCCCCAGTGAGACAGCCGCGATCAGCGCGAGCTCAGTTCCCCAGCGGGAACGGTCAGCTTTCACTACGTGCTTCGGCCTTGTCGATCACGCTGGACCGGGCCATTTCCTTGATGATCTTCTTTTCGCGTCGACGTTCCTTGAAACCTTCGATCAGCTGGTACAGCACGGGCACCAGGATCAGGGTCAGCAGGGTCGAGCTCACAAGTCCACCGATCACCACCATGGCAAGTGGCTTGGAGATGAACACGCCACCACCGCCGGTGAGTCCAAGTGCCATCGGAATCAGCGCGAAGATCGTCGCAGCAGCGGTCATGATGATGGGGCGGTACCTCAAGCGAGCACCGTTGATAACCGCGGTACGCAGGTCCACGCCGTGGGCACGGAAGTGGTTGATGAGGTCGATCAACACGATCGCGTTAGTGACCACGACACCGATCAGCATAAGCAGACCAATCAACGAGGCCAGTCCCAGTGGAGTGTCTGTCAGCAACAGAAGCCCAATCGATCCGGTAGCCGCGAATGGGATCGAGACCAGGAGGATGAGCGGCTGGATCAGACTCTTAAACGTGGCCACAAGGATCACGAACACGATGAGGATCGCGGCAAGCATGGCCAGACCCATCTGCTTGAACGCATCGGCCTGTTCGGCACCCACACCAGACGTGGCCTGAGTTACGCCACTGGGCAGTTCGGTTTCGTCGACTTTCTGGTTGACGTTTTGAACAACCTCACCCAGATTATCGCCTGTAGGTGTGACGCTTACCTGCGCGGATCGCAGTCCACCAGAGTGACGAATCACCGGCGCGGTCTTCACTTCTTCGACCTTGGCGATCTTGGACAGTTTGATCTTCTTGTTTTTCGTCGTTGGCGTTCCAGGCATTCCCGGAACTGGAGAAGCCTGAACCGTCTGCTCCGTGTACGGAATCTTGAGGTCTTCCAGTTTTTCGACGGTGTCAGCGGATCCGTCAAACAGTTTCACGCTTCGTGTTGACGAGTCGATGATGAGGTCACCGATGTCCTGACCTTCCACCGCACGCTGTACGTACTCACTGACTTGAGCTTCGGTCAGGCCCTTTTCTTGAGCCTTCTTCACGTCAACAGTGACCTGAACAATTGGTTGCACAGCTTGCAGGTCGTTGGTGACGGTTTGCACACCGTCGACGTCCTTAAGCTCTTCCGTCAGTTTCTTGACACCGTCTTCCAGGGCTTTCGAGTCGTTCGAGGTGAGTGTCAGGTCGATCGAGTCCCCACCGGGTCCTGCGTCGGAGGACCTGACTTCGAGTTCGCCTACACCGTCAAGTTCGTCGAAGCGTTTTTGGATGTCGGCAGATACCTCCGAGGTGTTTGCCCCCGTTTCGAGGTTGATGAAGTAGTCTCCAGAAAGTCCGCCTCCGTCACTGCCAAACGACAGTCCTGCGTCACCGATGGAGAACTGGTAGGACTCCACACCAGGCGTCTTCGAAAGCACTTCTTCGACTTTTTCTGCCTGTTTGCCGGCTTCCTCTAGACCAACGCCGGGCTCAAACGTCTGCTGAGCTTGAACGGTGTCTTCGCCGGTGTCACCCAAGAATTCGGTCTTGAGCAGCGGGGTCATAGCCAAGGTTCCAATGAGCAGGACCACACTGACCACAATCGTGATGACTGGGTGACGGGTAGCCCAACCCACTACGGGCGTGTAGGTCTTCTGGAGGCGAGTCACAGGTGACTTGAGGCTGGCGAGTTCGTCGACCTCGGCGGCGGAACCTTCATCTTCACCCAACACAGAGGCCGCGGTCTTGCCAACCACGGGCATTTCCGAGGTGGCCCTGCGCGACCCGGTTCCCCCGGCACGCGCACGCTTGCGGCTTTCCTTGCGTTCCTTCTTCCACTGCTTGAGGTTTTCCTTGCGCAGGGAACGGATTTCCTTCTTGTCCGAGCGGGTGAGCTTGACGCGCGATTCACGCGCACGCAGGAACCAGTACGCCAGCACCGGAACGATGGTGAGCGACACCAGCAGCGAGGACAACAGCGCGATCGAGGTGGTGAGCGCGAACGGGCGGAACAGCTCACCGGTCTGTCCTGTAATGAACGCGAGCGGAATGAACACCGCGACCGTGGTCAGGGTGGACGAGGTGATGGCGCCGGCGACCTCGGATACGGCGGCGTAGATGTTCGCGAACTTTGTACCACCCAAGGTTTGGCGACGGCGGATAGATTCGATGACCACGATCGAGTCGTCCACAACACGACCAATTGACATGGTCAGTGCCGCCAAGGTGAGCATGTTCAGCGAGTAGCCGGTGCGCCAGATCGCGATCATGGTGACCAGCAAGGACAGCGGAATGGAGATTGCTGTGATTGCGGTTGCCCGGAATGACAACAGGAACACCAGGATGACCAGGACGGCGAAGATCAGGCCCAGGCCACCTTCGCGCACCAGGTCTTCGATGGACTGGTTGATGAACGGTGACTGGTCGAAGACAGTGGTGAACTCGACATTGTTGCCGATCTTCGTTTCCAGCTCAGGCAAAGCGTCTTGAACGCCTTCAGCCACGTCTACCGTGTTGGCGTCCGGTTTCTTGAGCACTTGAAGAGTCAGAGCGTCTTTACCGTTTGATCGCGAAATCGACGTGGTGGGTTCGTCCTTGAGTTCAATGTCGGCGACATCGCGGACCTTGATGGGCTTTGGCTTGCCGTTCTTTTCACCCGTGACGTAGAGGTTCTTAATGTCTTCAACGCTGGTGAGACGCTTTCCCACTTCAACGGGCGCGGCGCCGTTCGATGCCTTGAGCTCACCGGCAGAAACCGGAACACCATTGGTTTTGAGGATCTGGGCGAGTTCATCCAGCTGAACGCCCTTGTCTTTCATCTGTTTTGACTTGACGCGGATCTTAACCTGTTTTTGTTTTTGACCAGAGATGGAGGCGTCGCGAACACCGTCAATCTTCTTGATTTCGGGGACAGCGATGTCCTCGAGGTCTTTCGACAGCTTTTCAACGTCGTCACCGGACACGGACATGACGAGGACTGGGAAGTCATCAGCTGACCCTGCAACGACGGTGGGGGTCACGCCGTCGGGAAGTTCGCTTTCGACTTGCGAAACGGCACGCTGAAGCTCGCGAACGACATCATCCGATGAGGTGCCGTACTTCGTTTCGACCGTGATCTGGCTGTTTCCCGTGGACGATGAGGAGGACACCTCATCGACCGACTGCACGCCAGCCAGCGCGGACTCAAGGGGGTCCGTCACTTCCCGTTCGACCGCCTCGGGGGCGGCACCGGGGTACTGACTTATCACAAGAGCCGAAGGCACGTTAAAGGAAGGGAAGAGCTCCTTCTTGAGACTAAACGTGGCGATGGTTCCAAAGATGATGGCGACGACGGTCACAAGCGCGATAAGCGAGCGGTTTCGCAGGCTCAGTCTCACAAGATGTTTCACAAGTTCCTCTTTCAGGTCTGGGCTTCAGCTCAATCCTATGTTTGGGGCGGGCGTCACATGGTGCGGTTTTCCCCACACTTCACATCAGGTTGTCTGCATTTCTGCACTACCGCTTGTTGCGGGACGGTTTGTTCATAGGTTCTGGTGTGAGAAACCACACGACGCTTGCGAGGAGACAGAACGCGCCGGCAACGGCGAATGCCACCGCGTAGGACACGTTCTGGGCGAGTGCAGCGGTGGCGATTGGGCCCACGATCGAGCCGAAGTCCATGGCCATTTGGAAACGTGAAAGCACTTTTCCAGAGGGGCGCTCACTGCCGACGACATCGGCAATTGCGGCTTGCTGCGCGGGCATGATGAGTCCTGCGCCCATACCGGCAACGGTGGACAGGGTCAGGAACATGGGCAGGTTGGGCCAGACTCCTAAGAGCAGGGTGGCGATTCCCATCACAGCGAAACCGGCGGATACAAATGGGACGCGGCCGTAGGTGTCGGCGAATCGGGACGAGGCGTTGATGGCGATTGCGTTGCCCAGTGCGAAGAATGTGAGAGCCAGCCCGGCGGCTTCGGGGCCCACCTTGAGAACGCTCAGGGCGAACAACGGGTAGATCGCGACGCGGATCCCCATGGCCGACCACCCAGAAACTGTGGCACCAAGGAGGGCGGCACGGTAGGCCGGCACCTGCCACGCTTCACGCACGCGCATGGGCGCCAGGGTGGCACTGGAGGTGTCACGCTGGGAGGTGTCGTCTGGGGATACGGTGGCGCGCACCTCGGCGCGGGCAACCCGGGTGGAGCTCGCCAGCTTCACATGCACGACGGCGGCGGCGATCACCAGTCCGGTGCCATAAATGATGAAGGGCACCTTGAGGCCAAACCCGGCAAGCAGACCACCCACGATGGGCCCGGCGATGTTGCCGATAAGGAATGAGGTGGCGTAGAGGCCGGTGGCTCGGGCGCGGGCGTGAGGTGGGGCGAGTTTCACGATGATGGCCATGGCCGACACCGTGAACATGGTGGATCCTAGGCCGCCCAGGCCACGGAAGATGAGGAGTTGCCAGTAAGTCTGAGCGAACGCTACGGCGTAGGTTGAGGCGGCCACGATGAGCAGGCCGGTGACGTAGATGGGGCGTTCGCCTAGGCGGTTCACCAGGGAGCCGCCTGCTGGGGCGGACACTAAACGGAAGAAGGCGAACGCGCTGACAACAACCGCGGCGGCGGTTTCGCCCACGTTGAACGAGCTTGCGAACTGCGGCAAGACCGGCGCGATGATTCCGTAACCAATAGCCACGATGAACGCGGCAATGACCATGACCCAGATGTCGGCTGGGATGGCGGTTTTGGGTTGCTTTTGTGTCATTGGATCCAGTCTGCCCACTGTTGGCGTGCCTGCGCCAGTTTGGGGTCGATGACGAATGAGCAGTACCCGTTGCCGGGGTTGCGGGTGTAAAAGTCCTGGTGCATGTGGTCTGCGGGGAAGAACGTGCTCAGTGGTTCGAGTGTGGTCACGATTGGGCGGTCGTAGAACTGCTGGGCTTGGTTGATGGCGTACTGAAAGCGTTCCATTTGGTCCTGGTCCTGGTAGAACATGGCGGACCGGTACTGGGTGCCCACGTCGTGGCCTTGGCGGTTGAGGCTGGTGGGATCGTGAGTGGTGAAGAACATGCCCAGGATGACGTGTTCGGGAATCGTGTCTGGGTCGTAGGTGACGGCTACGGCCTCAGCGTGACCGGTGGTGCCTGAACAGACCTGGCGGTAGGTGGGGTTGTCCACGTGGCCGCCGGTGTACCCAGACACCGCGTCAATGACGCCACGTGCGCGGCGCACCACGGCGTCGAAGCACCAGAAACACCCGTTCGCCAAGGTGATGGTGCGGTAATGATCGTGGGTCACTGAGTGTGCTCCTCATCGAATTCGCTGATGAACTCAACTGCGCCCGCACGGTATGCGCTAATCCAGTCGGCCAGTGAAGGAAGTTCTGCGTCGTTGTCGGCAACTGACAGCGCGGATACGTGGCCTTCGTGCACCACAAGGTCCAGGCGGTGTTCAACACCATTGAAAGTAGCGCGGGCGTAGACGGGGTAAGTCTGCGTTCGCGGGGTAATCACACTGACGTCTGCATCTGATGGAAGTGTGAGTTCAAGATAGCAGTCGTCGAGGAACTTTAACGGCTCTTGGTCCGACGAGGCATAGATGGTCGCACGCAAGACCGGGATCTGAGTGGCAAGCGCCTGGGCTGCGCCCGGTGTGAGGTTGAGTTCAGGGTGGGCAAAACCGGTGAGAGAGTCGCGGAGGTCACTGGGCAAGTCACGTTCGTAGCCCTCTCCAGCGACCGCCATCCATCCGAAGTCGCTCTCTTGCCGCTCTTCCCACGCCGAGAACGCTCGCAAGGCGATGAACGCTGCCAGGCCGGTTGCCACCTCGGGAGCGGGGATACCCCACGCGCGCAGGCGCCGGTCCACAGCCTTGTCGAGGCGGTCGGAGAGCTCCCAGGTGGCGTAGGTGAGGGCGGCCGTGGCTGTGCCAAGGCCTGCGATGGTGCCAGCGGAGGTGCGGCAGATATCCCGGGTGTTGAGCGCGGAACCGGCTGCCACGAGCCCTGCGGCCAACGAGGCGCCGAACCGTAGCGCGGGCTGGTACTTGGCGGGCACGTGGTGGGTGCGGACGGCGCACAGACCCGCGGTGGCGAGGTCTAGGACGCGACCGAGTGCGCGCGACGGCGGTACGTCGTCGGGAATGTATGTGGTCATCGAGTGTCCTTGAGTTTGTGGCGTGGGCGGCGGCGGGCGTTGGATTACAGGGCCGGCGGGGCGGGCAGTTCGAAGCCCAGAGCGGCGGCGGCCTGTTGTGTGGTGGGTTGGTTCCACCAGCGGGCGACTTGTTCGTGGGTGGCTAGGGAGCGCATTTCGGCTTTGTCCAGGTAGAGGATGCCGTCGAGGTGGTCGGTTTCGTGGGCGATGATGCGCCCGGCCCAGCCGGTGATGTCTTTGGTGATGGTGGCGCCTTCGTGGTCGTGCGCGGTGAGGGTGACGGTGCGCGGGCGGGCCACGACGGCTTGGTAGCCGGGGATGGAGAGGCACCCTTCGTAGAAGGCGACGAGTTGGTCGGTGGCGGGCTTGTAGGTGGGGTTGATGAGTGCGGTGAATGGCAGGGGTGTGCGTTCGCGGGCTGCCGCGTGTTCCGCCGAGGTGGTGCCCGGGTCTTCGCACACTGCCAGTCTGAGGCTGATCCCGATTTGCGGGGCGGCTAGTCCCACACCGGGCGCTGCGAGCATGGTGGTGCGCATGGCGGTGAGCAGTTCCAGCAGGGTCGAGTCGTCGATCTGGCCGTCGAAGCGCGCGGTGGTGGTGCGCAGAACGGGGTCACCTGCGGTAACGATGGGAATGACGCCGTCGTTGTTCGTGGCCGCGGTCAGGGCCCGGTCGACTTGTTCGCGGATCGTTTGCGCCGAGATCTCGTTGCCCTGGTTTCCGTCGTTGGAGCGTGGCTGAGTCGTGGAAGTGTTCACGGGTGTAACTCTACTTGTGTTGAGCGAAGAACGTTTGAGACGCTGGGGAAGCATGGCTGTTGATTCTTTGGAACAACGAGTTTCTTTTGCCGCGCACGTGGCATGAGCCATCTTTCGTTTTTGAAGAAGTACCAAAGACGATCTGCTCCCCACCTCTGTGGGGATTCGGGCGCCTACTTTCAAGGCGCCCGTTCCCGTTTCTGTCTCGTTTTTAGGTCCTGAGCCGACCCCGACCTCAATTAAAATTGAACTCTTTAGTTTTTGACGAAGTCCAAGCGCAATCTTTGGTGTACGATAGTTCTAAACATCCCGGCAACGAAACAACCGGAGGCAGATGTGGCACTATCCCCTACGAGTCCAGCATTTCTGCTTTTAGCAAAGAGCTTCAAGAGCGACGACCCATCACTCGCACACCTGCGCGAGTCTCTTTGGCTTTCAGACCCACAGCATTTGCGCGACAGTGCAGACGTAGGCATGGCCCTCTCGACATCATGGGTCCCAGAGTCAGTACGTGAACGGCTTTGCAGGAAAAACCACCTCACTCGCGAACAATTTAAGTCCTTGACCGGGTTTCTAACCGGAACGCATGACTGCGGGAAAGCAACAAAGACGTTTACAGATCAGATTGCGAACGTCCCCGAACTTGAGTGGTTAGCAAACCAAGCTCGGCGTGCTATGTCACACGACGGTTCCACCCCTTTTGTGAACCCTGCCTTTAAACCGCCACACAGTTTGGCCTCTGACGCCATTCTCAGACGAGAGCTCGCCCGCATATTCCCTGAGGCTGAGTACACAGCGATCTGTACCCTCACCTCGGCCGCCGGCGCTCATCATGGCCGCCCCAGCGAACTACCCATGCATGACGGCCCATTAGGTGGTGAACGTCTAACTACCGTTAACCAGTACCTTGACCGTCATGGCCCAGTGTGGGCAGAGGCATGGCAAGAACTGGTTGAGGACATCCTCGAACGCACACAGGCAACTTCGGCGCTTGAACAGGTCCTGAACCAAGGCGGTCTAGACATCACCGACCAGATGCTTTTGGCCGGGCTCGTCAGCATTGCAGACTGGATCGCGTCGAACCAAGAACTGTTCGAACTTACCGAAAGCGGGCGCCACACATCCGACCAGTCACGCGCAGGCGATGCTTTGGAACAGCTTGCGTTAACTCCTCCGTGGAGAGCAAATCGCGACAACGTTCCACCGTTTGAAAAACGGTTTGGGTGGCCCAAAGGCTCTCGTCTGCGTGAGTGTCAGCAAGTCGCAGTTGAAGCAGCGATGGAACAAGCGGGGCCCACTCTATTCATCATTTGCGACGAAATGGGGCGAGGGAAGACTGAGGCAGCGCTACTCGCAGCCGAAATTTCAGCGGGGCATACGGGCGCAGGTGGGGCTGCCTTCGCTTTGCCTAACCAAGTGACCTCAAACGCAATGTTGCCCCGCATTACTCACTGGGTGGAGTCGCTGGATCAAGAGTCACCACATTCTCTTCGCCTCATGCATTCAAACGCGCATTTGAGTCCTGAGTTTGAGTCGCTCATCCATCGCACACGCGCGATTAGCGACGGGACCGACCATGATGAAGTGATTGCCCATCAATGGTTCAGCGGACGTAAAGGGCTACTTTCTGAATTTACTGTTTCGACGGTAGATCAAGTCCTCATGCTGGCACTCCAAAGCAGGTACGTCGCACTGAGACATTTCGGACTTGCAGGAAAAGTCGTCATCATCGACGAGGTTCACTCGTATGACCACTACACGCGCTCATACCTGGAGAAAACCCTCACATGGCTCGCAGCTCACGGAACCAGCGTCATTTTGTTGTCTGCAACCCTTGCTTCGTCGGTTCAGTCTGAATCTGAGAAAGCTTATGCGGAGGGAGTCGCGCAGAAAAAGCCCACGCAGCGCAAGCCGGTGAAACGAAAGGTTGAACTCCCCCAACCAACTGAAACGTTCACTTTCCCATCAGTTTCCGTCACCTCACAGGCTGGAACAAAACGCATGCCAGTCGAGGCTGAAAAGAAGTCTAGAGACGTACGCCTGACGACTCTTGATGACTCGTTGCAGGATTTGCAGTCTGCGCTTTCCACACGGCTAAAGGACGGAGGTGTTGTGGGAGTTGTGTGCAACACCGTCTCTAGGGCACAACAAGCGTTCTCTACTCTTAGGAAGGAATACGGCGAAGATGTCGTATTGCTTCATTCGCAACTTACCGTCACCGAAAGATCGAGCCTTGAACGCCAACTTGTAAACGACCTCGGCAAAAACGGGCGCAGGCAACCTTCTGACGCACAAACTCAACGACCTTACCGGCGCCTTGTGGTTGGCACACAGGTGTTAGAGCAGTCTCTTGACGTCGACTTCGACCTGCTCGTTTCAGACTTCGCGCCGGTTGATCTGTTGGCCCAACGTGCTGGACGACTCCACCGTCATGGGAGGCCTGCGCACGACCGTCCACTAGCCTTGCGAGAACCCGAAATGCTAGTGCGAGGGCTCAACCGCGGTGGAATTTCGGCTACCACCGTTCCAGAATTCGAATCAGGTGCACAGAAAATCTATGGGCAGTACTTGCTCCTCGCCACGGCCGCTGTTCTGCGCACTCACGTTAACGGCTCCCCCTGGTGCATCAGGCACGACCTTTATCCGAAAATTGAAGCCGTCTATACGCATATACCAGACATTCCAGAAGTGTGGGCCACTCGTTTTGAAGAGGCCAAGAAAGCCTATGACCACGATAAAAAGCAAGCACAAGTACGCGCGGAAAAGTTTCAGATGCCGACTCCGCGGAAAGCTGGGATTGACCTGACCCAAGCGCTCGGCTCTGCTAGCAAGCTCGATGCTGACCGGGATCAACGTAAAGCCGTCGCCAGTGTGCGTGATATCAAGCCTACTTTGGAAGCCATCCTGCTTTGGGAAAACGACGGATACATCTACCCGTTGCCATGGCTGCTCGACGACGAAACAGAACTGGTGCCACTAAGCGAAACCCAACTGCCACCTCGGAAAATATCCCGTCTGCTCGCCGAATCAGTAGTCAAGATTCCGCACTGGCTTGTACCCGAGTGGTCGATTGATCCTGCGATTGACGAACTAGAGGCACAAGGCGTTGCAGCGTGGCAAGACGATTTTCGTCTGAGAGGCCAGCTATTACTACGCGTCGGACATGATTTCAGCGGACGACTCTTGGACCGAAACTTCTTTTATCTACCTGCTATTGGCTTCGTCCAGCCTGATCACGTTCATGAGTTTGATTTTGTAACGCGAGCACCCGAAGGAGATTTCTATGACGAACAGCTTGACTATCCCTACGACTGCGGAGGCGATTTTTCATGAAACCGACGTTTAACCTGCTGGATGAGCCGTGGATAAAAGTGAGAACCCTGCACGGAGACTCCGAGGTCGTGGGCCTCAAGGAGTTCTTTAAGCGTTGCGACCAGTTCACGACGTTTGACGGCGAGACGCCAACTCAAAACGTCGCTATTTTTCGTCTTCTCATGGCCGTCTATATTCAGACGATCCGGCAGTTTGACGCATGGGCAGACCTTTCCGAAAAAGAACTATGGGAGTCGATCCGTGACGACGACGAAATAGGTGACGACGTTTGCGCGTACCTAGAAGAACACCGCGACAGATTCTGGCTGATTTCGCCAGACACCCCATTCTTCCAAGTGGCTGACCTCCACACGAAAAAGGGAGAGTACAAGTCAGCAGCAGAGCTCGTGCCTGACGCTGGTCCTTCTCTTTTTTCCACGCAAACACGTGAAACCGCCAATCAGCTCCCCCTTGACTTAGCAGCACGTTGGTTAGTACACCGGCAGGCTTATGACTTTTCTGGAATCAAGACAGGCGTCGAAGGTGACCCCCGGGTTAAGGGTGGAAAAGGTTACCCAATTGGCCCCGGATGGGCAGGGAATCTAGGTCATACCTTACTTACTGGCTCTACGCTCAAGGACCTTTTACTTCTTAACCTGCCAGTTCGCGCAATTTTCCCCGATGGCACATCCGCTTTTGGGCAAGACTTAGCACCGTGGGAACGAGAACCAGATACGGCCCGCTCGCGCACATTGGAGGACTTTACTGAGCCTAACGGGGTTGTAGATATTCTCACGTGGCAGCAGCGTCGCATCCGTCTTTTTCTGTCTGCAGAAGGCACCACTGTGCATGAAGTAATCATCGCAAATGGTGACCGCATTAATCCGCAAAACTGCTTTGGTGAGCCCTACTCCGCGCAGCGTTACTCAAAAGCAAAATCAAAAAAGGGTGTCGATGTCTACTTCGCGCGAGACTTGGACCCCGATTTAACTGTATGGCGAGGCGTACAAGCGACCTTGATGAGTGGCGGGCAGCAGCAGAATGACAAGGTCGCTCCTGCAGTTGAACAATTGAGAGGAGAGGTTGGCGCAGCGATAGGTGAGACATACGCCGGCAAACTCGTGGGGCTCTGGTTAGTAGGGATGACGTATGGGGCGCAACAATCTTCGTTCGCAGATGAGATCGCAGAAACGCTCCCTATCCATCTGGGGTTGCTCACACACGACGGGCAACGGTTGCGCCAAAGTGCTCTTGAAGCGATCGACGTAGTCTTCAAGCTTCGTGGCAACTTGAGGTGGTTCTACCAAGGTTTGGACCGCAGCCTGGGTGGCTCTTCTGAACACGACTTTGAAGCTCCTATAGGAGCGTGGATGTCGTTACTGGAAGCCGAGTTCACACGCTGGATTTCGACCCTCAACCTTGGTTTTGATGCCGAAGAAGCACTGAAACGCTGGCTCGAAACCCTAAGAGCAGTGACGCTTCAAACAGTCCAAACCGCAGTTGAAGCAGCCGGACCTAGAGCAGCAATTGGAGTGGTTCTCACTGATGGAAACGGTAACGAAGCACTTCACAATGCCGCGCGGTACGAACTGTGGATTCGCGCACGAATCCGAGAGCTTACACAAGTTGAAAACCCTCTAACGCAAAAGAATGAGGACTGATGAGAATGCAGCACCAAGATAAAGATGACTCATTGCAGTCACGTGTCAGCGAACAGATCTACAAGTTACAGTCGCAATATCTGGCAGGAGTCCCCAGCGCACGCGGTGCGCTTGCAGAACTTCGCAAAGCCGTAGACGAAGAACCAGGTATAAATCCACACGTCTGGTTTATGACTATGGAAGCTGTACCAGAACGGTGGACCGGGACTTCTGATAAACCCACCTACAGCGAACTGGCAGCTTTCACTGCGCTCACGCTTTATGCCGTGCATCAACGTGGAAAGAACACTCCCATGCACGTGCCAGGAACACCGTTCGCAAAGGCCACGGGAGAACTTGTTCGTCAGCGGACAGCATCCATGAAAAGGCGATTTGATGCCGTTCTCACAGCCACAACATTTGATGCCCAGCGCTACCACTTGCGCTCGATCGTTGGCCTTCTCAGCACCGACGGCATCGGTTTCGACTACGGGCGTTTCGCTAACGACCTCGTGCACCTACAGCGCACAGACAGCCGACCAGGTGTTCAGCGCGAATGGGGACGACAGTTCTACCAGTCCTACGCCTTCACTCCAAAGAACGAATCTAAATAACACAAGAAAAGAAAGGCACTGAAAAATGACTACCTTTATCGACTTCCACGCACTCCAAACCCTCCCACCTTCAAACATCAACCGTGGTGAAGACGGTGCACCCAAGAGCGCCGTTTTTGGTGGAAAACGCCGCCAAAGGATCTCTTCACAAGCACTGAAATCGGCACAACGACGCGATTTCAAAGACCTGCTCGACGATTCACAGCTGGGCATCCGCACTAAGCAGATCGCTGCCGAGGTTGCAGACCGAGTTATTAAACTCAACCCAGATGTGAGCCTGGAAGATGCACAGAAGTGGGCAGCCAACGCGTTCAAGAAAGCAGGGTTGAAGCTCACGGTTCCTAAAACAAGCGCGAAGATCCAGGACCAAGACAGCGCTCCTACCGCCGAACAGACTGGTTACCTCGTTTTCATCGGTAATCACCAACTTGACCGCCTTGCTGAAGCCATCGTGAAGAAACAAGGGGAAGCATTCAGCAAAAAAGAGGTTGTAGAAATCATCGACACAGAGCACGCGGTTGATGTGTCATTGTTTGGTCGCATGCTCGCTGATGACGCCTCCCTTAACGTCGATGCTGCTGTCCAGACAGCACACGCTATTGGGGTTACCGAGGCTCAGCCAGACTTCGACTTCTTTACTGCGGTCGATGATGTAAGTGAGCGAGAAGAAGAAACCGGCGCAGGCATGATGGGCACTATCGAAATGATGTCGTCAACGTTCTACCGTTATTCAACATTGAATATTGACCAGCTCGTGCACAACCTCGGGGACGTCGAGGCGACACTGCGCGCAGTGGAAGCGTACGCCCGCACCTTCATCCAATCTCTGCCAACTGGTTACCAGAATTCCTTTGCTGCACACACACTTCCGGATGTTGTGAGCGTAGCCGTACGAAAGCGTCCGGTCAGTTATGTCAACGCTTTCGAACTTGCGATCAAACCCGACGGAGACGAAAGCACCGCAACAAAGGCTGGTCGTGCAATGGCCAAAGAAGCGCAGCAGGTCTCTGACCTATACGGTTACGTGCCAAGTCACTCGTGGTACATCGCCCCTGACGCAACCAACGAAAGCTTGAACGACCTCGGCGAGTCAACGAACTTTGAAGCACTTATCGCTGACATTTCACAAACGGTTGCTGAGGTCCTTAACGACCGCGCTGGTGAGTAAGATGAAAACTCTTGTTCTCAACCTTAGTGGGCCACTGCAGTCGTGGGGGGTGGGATCACGGTTTAGCCGACGCTCAACCCAAACAGAGCCCAGCAAATCAGGCGTGCTTGGACTGCTGGCAGCAGCGCAAGGACGACCTCGTGAAGCATCTCTTGACGACTTGGCAGCACTTTCTCTGGCAGTAAGAGTAGACATGCCTGGTGAGCTTGTCGAAGACTTCCACACGGCACGCGCACCACGCTCCCAGAGCTCAAACCTTTCGTGGCGACACTACCGTTCTGATGCCGCTTATGTGGCAGCCGTTACGGGTAACGACGAGCTCGTAGTCGGCTTGTCAGATGCGCTCAGAGAACCCAAGTTTCCGCTTTATATGGGTAGGCGTTCATGCCCCGCACCTCTAAACCTGGTAGGTGGCATTGTGGATAACGGAAATGCCGAAGAGGTCTTACGTGACCTTTCCGCCACTCCGTGGCAAGCCTCTTCGCAGTACCGCAAGAACGCTCCTACAGAGGTGCGATTGCCGATTGCTCGTGATGCTCGTCCAGGTGAAATCGGTGAGTCAATCTACGACGTTCCAGTGAGTTTTGATCCGCGCCATCGCAAGTATGACGCGCGAATAGTGGTGCGGCCGGAACCAGTGCTCGTACGCAACGACGAAGGCGTGAAGTACGCAGACCCGTTCTTCCAGACCGTGCAGGAGGCGTGATGTATTTCAGCAAAATACTGATTAATCCTGAGTTGCGGAAGAGTCGCGCTATGCTGGCCGACCCACATATCACTCACGGAATGGCGACCAAAGCGGTTCCACCACACTTACAGAGCTCTGACGATGGTCGAATCTTGTGGAGAATTGACCGCAATGACACCGAGACGGCACTGTATTTAGTTACCCCGGTACAGCCCAGGCTTGACCACATTGTGGAGCAAGTTGGGTGGCCTTCAGCCCCTGCCCAGACGACGGATTACGTCCGGTTCCTTGACAGTCTGACGCGTGGTCAGGAGTTCGCTTTCAAAGTGACATTGAATCCGGTGAAAGCGATCAAGGACGAGCAAGGCCGACGCCACAAGGTTCCGCACGTTTCAGTGAAGCACCAGATGCAGTGGTTTCTGGAGCGTGTTGACGGGTGGGGTTTTCGAATCGCAAATTCTGTCCATGATGATCAGGACACCGCGGTGGGAGAAGAGTCTTCGCTGAGCGTCACCCCTGCGAACGTGAACATTGTGCGTCGTGAAGAACTGCGGTTTAACCGGAGGAACGGAGTGAGCGGCCGTGACCGCGTTGTGCATCGGGTAGCGACGTTCGAGGGAATACTTGAGGTCACTGATGCCGAACAGTTGAGGCACGCACTTTGCCACGGGATGGGGCGAGCTAAAGCGTACGGGTGCGGTCTTATGACATTGGCTCGACGGTAGCAATGGCTGGAGTTGTTCCTCCTGCTGTTAAGGAGCTTGGCAGAGTTCGTGATCGGTTGTCGTTTGTGTATGTCGAGCGGTGTGTCTTACATCGTGACTCGAACGCAGTTACGGCAACAGATCAGCAAGGTACCGTACACATCCCGGCTGCAATGGTGGGGGCGCTACTGATCGGACCTGGAGTCCGAGCGTCCCATGCAGCTGTGGCGTTGCTGGGTAGTTGCGGTGTCACTGTGGCGTGGATTGGGGAAGGGGCGGTCCGATGCTATGCCACCGGCCGGCCACTTGCCCGATCATCGCGGATGCTTGAAGCTCAAGCTAGAGCTTTTTCAAACCAGTCAGAACGTTTGCGGGTCGCGAGACAGATGTACGAATTACGGTTTCCAGGCGAAGACGTATCTGGACTTACGATGCAGCAGCTGCGGGGGCGCGAAGGTGCTCGAGTCCGTGCACTGTACCGCCAGGAGTCCGCTCGGACCGGTGTTGAGTGGGATAGGCGCGACTTCGACCCCACGGCGTTCGACGCTGGGGACGACATTAACCGCGCACTTTCGGCTGCGAATGCATGTTTATACGGGACAGTTACGGCTGTCATCAATGCGTTGGGTATGACGCCTGGGCTGGGTTTTGTTCATGTAGGTAACACGCAGAGTTTTACTTATGACGTTGCTGACCTAGTGAAAGCTGAGACGAGCATTCCTGCTGCGTTTGATGCTGTCGCGCTTGCAGACGGTCAACCCGACCGCACAGTTAGGGCGTTGCTTCGGGACCGTTTGGTGCGGGCTGGAGTGATGGACAGGCTCGTTAAAACTTTGCAACTGTTGTTTTTAGAAGCTAGCGAGGTTGAAGACGAACCAGAGTACTTCTACAACGATGAGCTGTCGTTATGGTCTGGGCGAGGCGAACAACGTTTGCCCAGTGGCGAGAATCATTGGGAACGGTTCTCATGATTGTCATTGTGTTGTCGTCATGCCCAACCGGCTTACGAGGCGATTTAACCAAGTGGGCGCTTGAGGTTTCAGCAGGCGTTTTCGTTGGCAACGTGAGTGCGCGAGTCAGGGAGCTGCTGTGGCAGCGGATCGAAGAAACAGCAGGCACCGGACAAGCTCTCATGGTGTGGCCAGCACAAAACGAGCAGCGGTTGCAGTTCAGGACGAAAGAACACAAATGGGAACCTGTCGACTTAGACGGGCTCACTTTCATGAGACGACCCGCACCAGAGTCCGGGTACGGGCGAAAAACCATGCAAGGCGGTTGGAGCAAAGCGCGTGCCATTAGAAACGCGTCTAAGTACTCCAAATATAGGTAGGTCTTTCTTCAACCGAAAGTGAATGAGCTGGGCATGCAATCCTGGTATCGTTGCTGATCAATTAGTGTGTTCCCCACACCCGTGGGGATGAGCCCAAATCCGTCCCGGTGGGGGTCAAACCATCAACGTGTTCCCCACACCCGTGGGGATGAGCCTACTGCGAAAGTGGGTTGACTTCTCAAACTCCCGTGTTCCCCACACCCGTGGGGATGAGCCCTCAACGCTGGTATTGACGCTTCCTGCCGTATCGTGTTCCCCACACCCGTGGGGATGAGCCCGGTGACAGCGTTTAAGGCGCTTAACGCGGCCAGTGTTCCCCACACCCGTGGGGATGAGCCGGAGCACCTATAATGTCTTGGCACCTCGCACCATGTGTTCCCCACACCCGTGGGGATGAGCCCATAACCCCCTGGATCACCGAAGCAGACTACCCGTGTTCCCCACACCCGTGGGGATGAGCCCCCGTCTGGCAGAAGCCGGGTAATGAGCTTTCCGTGTTCCCCACACCCGTGGGGATGAGCCTAGCACCGTAGCGAACAATGAAAATGCTGTTTGGTGTTCCCCACACCCGTGGGGATGAGCCCCACTGTCCCTGACGAGTGATTGCTGGATAACTGTGTTCCCCACACCCGTGGGGATGAGCCCAAGACACCTACGTGGTGTCTCGGTTCCGAATCGTGTTCCCCACACCCGTGGGGATGAGCCCATCGGTTTACCGTGTGAGTCGGTAGACATCACGTGTTCCCCACACCCGTGGGGATGAGCCCAGTTGAGAACCTTGTCATGTACGGCCGCGCATGTGTTCCCCACACCCGTGGGGATGAGCCGCAATGATCAGACGAGACGGATACACGGTTTTCGTGTTCCCCACACCCGTGGGGATGAGCCCGATCATTGAGATGGCCCGCGTAAACACGATAGGTGTTCCCCACACCCGTGGGGATGAGCCCAGTCACTTGACCCGGTGATGATCCCGAAGCTGGTGTTCCCCACACCCGTGGGGATGAGCCCACGCGCTTAGGGTCTGACCTGCGCAAATGCCCGTGTTCCCCACACCCGTGGGGATGAGCCGTTCTCATTCTGTACGTCGCATTCGAGCGTTGAGTGTTCCCCACACCCGTGGGGATGAGCCCCCACAGGTGCAGTGGACAACGGCGCTTGAGTAGTGTTCCCCACACCCGTGGGGATGAGCCCGTAGACGACTGCTGTGACTGCTGTTGTGACTGGTGTTCCCCACACCCGTGGGGATGAGCCCTCAACCATCACGACCAGCCCCCTCCAGGCCCGGTGTTCCCCACACCCGTGGGGATGAGCCCTGTCGTTCTGAGAATTTGAACCGTGTTGGCCAGTGTTCCCCACACCCGTGGGGATGAGCCGGTGTCGATCCTGGTGTTGAGCCGAGTTTGAAAGTGTTCCCCACACCCGTGGGGATGAGCCCCCGTGGATTGTGATACCAAGCTGGTCTTCAAGGTGTTCCCCACACCCGTGGGGATGAGCCCTGAGCCGGGGACAGCTGCGCGACAGCCCCCATGTGTTCCCCACACCCGTGGGGATGAGCCCTCCAACATGAGAGCGACCCCGGCGCGGTCGTAGTGTTCCCCACACCCGTGGGGATGAGCCCAGGAACCCGCTCATGCTAAAGCAACGGTCCAGGTGTTCCCCACACCCGTGGGGATGAGCCTTTGACCCGGTGAGTCTGGGGTACGTGTGGACGGTGTTCCCCACACCCGTGGGGATGAGCCCGCATTCTTCAGAATCCCAGGGATCACCCGTAAGTGTTCCCCACACCCGTGGGGATGAGCCCGGCCACGGGCATGGCCTCGAGTGGTTCTGTGAGTGTTCCCCACACCCGTGGGGATGAGCCCGGATCTGGCAGGGTATCGTCTGGGCTTTCCGGGTGTTCCCCACACCCGTGGGGATGAGCCCAGTTTCACGGACACGACTAGCACGCTCTAAACGTGTTCCCCACACCCGCGGGGATGAGCCCCCTGACTGGGCGCGACAAGGCGGGTCAAATGAGTGTTCCCCACACCCGTGGGGATGAGCCCGCCGCCCGGTTCGTCCAAGACCATTCCGGCGCGTGTTCCCCACACCCGTGGGGATGAGCCCGCTATCGACATCACCGCAAAAGGAATCAACGTGTGTTCCCCACACCCGTGGGGATGAGCCCAGAGCTGTGATCTGTCCGGCTGGTTTGTGATGGTGTTCCCCACACCCGTGGGGATGAGCCCTGAGCGCCCAAAACGCTTGCCATTGAAGAATAGTGTTCCCCACACCCGTGGGGATGAGCCCACGCTTGCCACAGGTGCCTACGCCGTGGCAACGTGTTCCCCACACCCGTGGGGATGAGCCGTAATGCCAAAATCACTCGCTGATGGCCGTACCGTGTTCCCCACACCCGTGGGGATGAGCCCGCGGGTGGTGAGAAACTGCCGGTGGATTATCGGTGTTCCCCACACCCGTGGGGATGAGCCCTGGCGCTCAGGATAAAACTTCTCTTTCCTTGAGTGTTCCCCACACCCGTGGGGATGAGCCCACAACCGCACACGCCAACGCGCCACGCAACGTGTGTTCCCCACACCCGTGGGGATGAGCCCCTTGGCTGGTCGAGTACGTTTTCACCGACCACGTGTTCCCCACGCCCGTGGGGATGAGCCCAAGCAACCGCGCAATACGTTTTGCGTCGCCTCGTGTTCCCCTCGCCCGTGGGGATGAGCCCGAACAGTCGAAGGACGCGACCGGGCAATTTGCGTGTTCCCCACGCCCGTGGGGATGAACCTTGCCCGTCGTGTCGAAAGTTTGATGATTTTCCGTGTTCCCCACGCCCGTGGGGATGAGCCCAGTCACGCTAAGTTAGGGAGTACACGTGGATCGAGTGGAAGATGCCGGGGTTTCCTTTGGTTTTTTATGAAGTTAGGGAGTGCACGTGGATCGAGTACGTTTCCGGGATTTGAAACCATATGAGGTCGTTGACAGTCTCGACGACTTGAAAGGGCCATTTCACGAGCCTATCCGCCTGCCGATCTGGGTTCGGTGGATTGACGACGGCGACATTGATGTGACTGAGCTCGGCGGCGCGCGCCTCGCCTATCAAGCCCTTCTTGCAGAAGGTACCACCGAGATTCAGGCGCAACTGATAAACAAAGACAGATTGCTTCAGGTATGGCCACATTTGATTCTCGATTCCCGTGTACGGGACCTGTGGGAAGGGCGCTTCCCTGAGCTGAGGTGCTCCGCACACCCGTGGGGATGAGCCCACCAGCGGGAGCGACAGCGGATACGCGAGATCGTGTTCCCCACGCCTGTGGGGATGAGCGACACGATGGCGACAAGTGTGACGGTGACTTAGCGCAGGTCACAGTGGCTTGGTGATACAGCAAATATCTCCAAGCCACCGCGCCTGGATACCGTGCCCCGCGCCGGTGGAGCTTCGGTGCCCATTCGAAACAAGGTGACTAAAATAACTTGGTGTCATGTAGCTTGTGGTCAACCGTTGTGGAGGTACACAAAGATGTCGTGTGCACGGGTTGACCTATCATCTTTATTCACAGATGATCCGCTCGATCACGCCGGTGCTCCGTTACCAGCAAAGTCCCGCTACGGAATGGCGGCAAGAAACGCTCTACAGATCGCTGAGGATATTCGCGCGGGACTGAGTGACGACGAAGCCTGGCGGTTTGCGATTCTCCAAACATTGGACAACTATCGTAGCGCTCTGAAACACGGGGGCGTCGACCATGCCAAGAGCGTTTTCGACATCGAACCACCTTTGACAGGTTCACGACGAATCGATGCGGCGTTTGCGGGCCTGGCAGAACACTTGGCACAAACTGATGGATGGATACCACCGGACTGGGTAAAGGACTCTGAGCGGTTCACCCACCCGTGGTTTCCCGACCTCATTGAGTTCGACCGAACAGAGGCCCAGTTCGACGGCGTCCCTGGATTCCGCAGACACGGAATCTTGGTCACCTTTCGAGGAATTTCACGCGCATAAAGCAGATGCTGACAGCCACACTGACTAACGCATTCATCGGAAGTCTCTCCTAGATATGCCTCCTATCCGGACCCACGCGACGAAAGCGTCCACCCCTGTTCAGGAGTCCACACCGCATCATCCGAAACTGATTCGTCGAACACGGCTGTAGATAGCTCTGTAGCAACGCGGACAGCCCCGTCGTAATCGTTTGCGTCAACCAACGGCGTGCACAACTTTCTGGACCCAAAGCGACGGCGCCAGTCTTCCGGAACGCTGAACTGCGTCGGCGGCGTTTGAAGTGCCGTTAGTCGTTGCTTCAAAGCTACCCTCAACGGGCGCATGTACACAGTCTGCGTACGCGCATAGATTGCCAAATCAACGAGATCCTTTACGCGAGTACTAAATGGAACGGGAGAGTTCTTGCGCAGCGCGACCGTGGCATAAATTTTGTCTGCAATCTGATCCGCTATCGGATATAGCCTGTACTCTGCGGTAAACACAGGCCGAGGCAAGTGAAGGCGAGTTCGAGGAGTCATCGTTTGAATCTCCCCAATAGGCGGCTCGGACACCACCATGTCGACACCGAAGCGTGCAACAACTTTACCCACTGCCGAAACCGTAACCATGAGCCTTCCACCGGTAGCGCGCTGTGAGGCAGTCGGCATAACGAGAGGCCTATCGAATTTCGCGACCATTCTGAGATGGTCACCTGCATCTTCCTGAACGGCATTTTGTAGTTCAACAAGCGCGGTTTCGAAATCAGACTCACACGTAGCCAGGTCAATATCCCTGGTTTCCCTAGCCAAAGGTTCACGAGCGAGCAGAGCCGTCCCGCCTTTTACGAACCACTCGCTGTCCGGGTGCTTAAAGATTCGCACCAAGAATCGGTCAAAGTACCCTTCTGTCAAAACTCTATTCACGGGCTTGCCGTTTGCACTAGCTTCCACCCTTGCAGCATGCGTCAGCGCCTGAACAAATGAGTGGTCGTCAGGATACGGAACTCCAGGGCGACTCACGCTACCCCCTGGTGGTACTGGGTGATAAGCTCCAAAAGCTTCTCGCCTTCTCCCCCTGGTAGATCATTTTCCGCTGCGAGCGGCCCCAACCGACGCACAAAATCTGGCTCAGTGTGTGCATTCAGGTAGTTACGTGTGCGCGCATCGACCACGGCATCGCCAACAAGCGAAAGATCCCCATGGTCCTTAATCAGGTCAATAAGCGTAGCCACGGGACTCAAACACGGGACACCTTCAACGACTTCCACATCACGCGGATCAACAGTCTCGTGTCGTAGCACCACACCAGGTTCTCGCGTGCGCAAGGGCCGCGACGTGATGAAGTCGTACGGGTCGGGCCACATGTCACCAATATCGTGCAGGTACGCCGACGTTGCACCTGCAGCAACGAGCACAGGCGGATCTGACGTGTAATCGTTGTCTCCAAGCCTCATCCACAGCGCCAGTATTTCCGTGAACCGCGTCGACGGGGCACCCGCAACCTTATATACACCGCGCGTAACCCGTTCAAGGTAGCCGGATTTAACCAGGGCAGTTTTCTGCGACGCCGAAAGCCCCGCTTCGTTGAGCCATTCAGCGGTGATGAGACCTCGACGAGTCTCCGCAAGTCGACCGACTTTTACGATAGTCCCATAAGACATATCACAATGATACCGCCAGCAGGCATTAACGGAACCGCCCCGCCAGCAGTGGCCCCCAGCTACAGCTCGCTCAGCGACCCCACGCCACGTAGGTGCCTCGCTTCTTGTGGTACACAATCGTTCCGCCCTGGAACTTTTGGCGCACTTCGTCACCTGATTTGTACGGGTCTGTCTTGGGGTAGCCTAGGCGCCCCTGTTCCCACCCGTGTTTGCTCCAGGTATTACGAATTGCCCCGCTGGTGTAGTGCGCACCGGTCTTCTTGGACCAGTGGACGCTCCCGTGCTCAAAGTGCTGGAACGCACCAGGCTTCTTCCCACCGATCTTCTTCTCAGTGCTCACCGGGTTCCGCAACGTCGCCTTGTTGCGCTCCCAGTTCGCCTTCATACCTCCCCAGAGCGGGTGCGTTCCCCGCTTGGAGTGGATAATGGCGCCGCCTTCAAAGTTCTGACGCACGCGGTCCCCGCTCTTGAATGGGTCCGAGGTGGGATAGCCTAACCGTCCCTGCTCCCACCGGTGTTTACTCCAGGTGTTGCGGATCCCGCCGTTCGTGTAGTGCGCACCGGTCTTCTTAGACCAGTGGATGCTGCCGTTCTCAAAGTGCTGGAACGAACCAGGCTTCTTCCCACCAATCTTCTTTTCAACGCTCACCGGGTACTTCACAGCCCCCTTGCTGCGCTCCCAGTTCGACTGGATCCCGCCCCACACGGGGTAGGTACCACGCGAGTGTTCAATGATCGCGCCACCTTCAAAACTCTGTCGCCACCCGTGGCCAAACTTGTAACGATCCGACTTGGGGAATCCCAACCGTCCGTTTTCCCAGCCATGCTGCGACCAAACTTTACGCATAGGCGCCGAGTACGCCGTGAAGTACACGCCCTGCTTTGACTGGTACACCACGCCGTTCTTGAAGTTCTGCAACACACCTTTACCGGTCTTGCGCTGCGGGCTCTGCGGTGGCCCGGTTTCGTCCTTGTGCTTGCTGTAGTACTTCTTAATCCCATCCGACACGATGGGCACGCCTGGCTTCACCGGCTGGGAAATCCGCAACTTTGGCAACTGGCTGTACAGCCCGTTACCCGGACAGTCCGTGTTCCCCACGTCCCGGTGCCCAAACACGCGCGGCAGAGTCCGCTCCGTACCCTTCTTGTACTTCGACGTGCCACCTTTGGACGTCAGTTTGACCTTGCCGCTGGGGTCGTATCCCCACAGCTGGCCCTGCCAACTGACAATTTTCTTCAGCGAGTTAAGCGTCGACGAATTCACCGGCTTGCTGTACGTACCCAGCACCGCAACACCAAACGTGCTGGTGTTGAACCCACCGGCGTGCGCCCCAATCACCGCGTCGGTCAGCCCACCGGAACGCGCCTCATAAATGTTGCCCCACTTGTCGACAACCATGTTGTACCCAATGTCGCACCACTTTCGACCGTTCTGGTGGTACCCCTGGATACCGCGCAAAATGGACGGCACCTGGGATTGTGAGTAGGAATTGGATCCCGAGGTGTGGTGGATGATCACTGCCTTGTTAACTTTGGTCTTCTCCACCGGGCAACCCTTGCGTGGCCCCTTCGCTCCCCAGTCCTTGCGGGAGGTGTACGTGAACCCACCAATCTTCGATCCACCTGCAGCGTGCGCCGGCGCAGCGCCCGCGACGGCACCACCTGGTCGCACGTTGCCCTTTATCCCGGTTTCGGCCACATACAGGTCAGACTTTTGCGCGGTACGGATCTCAACCGACGTACCCTCTGGCACGACGAGCGGCTCAGTACCCTGGAGCGACTTTCCAGCTTCGCCCGTTTCGGCGTCTGGCCCGTCTGCGTCGTCAACCGGCAGTTCTTTCCACCCACTCCATTGGCCGTTGTTGTCCTTGGAACGGTACTCAGCCTTTTCGACCCCGGTGTTGCCCCGCCAGGTAGCGCCCACTACAGACACTTTGGCTTTGGGTGTTTCAACCTTCTTTGTTTGCCCACGTGAAACACTGATTTCACGTGTTTTTGTCTCAGGGTCCTTGGCTTGAGACACCAGGGTGGGCAACGGTGCAACGACGAGACCAATAGCAAGGGTTATTGACGTAAGAATGCGCGGGAGTGAAGACGCCATAGGTGCAAAATCCTGTCACTCACGACCAAACAATATTTCTTCGATTATTGTAGCTTCAGCTCCCGCATGTGGTCTACACCACGCTTTTATGCGCGTGGCTCTTACGCGCGTGCCAGAATGTTCCGCGCCTGCTGGAGCAACGGCTCATCGATCATCTGCCCCTGGTACGTCCACGCACCGGCATCCGCATTCGAAGCCGCCTGGATCACACCGCGCGCCCACTCGAGTTGTTCACCTGAGGGCCTAAACGCGTCCCGCACAACTTCCACGTGCTTGGGGTGAATGAGCGCCTTGGCATCGAAACCGCAGTTGACTGCGTCATCGGCCTCCACGCCGAGGTCGTCCAAGTTATCGATGTCCGTCCACACCGAGTCGATGGCGAGTTTTCCGTGCGCCTTAGCGGCCATGAGCACCCGCGCGCGGGTGTACACGGCTGGCGCCCGGTAGTCACCGGCCGCCGTGCGGGAGTGGCCACCACCCAGTGACGCGAACAGGTCCTCGGCACCCCACATCAGCCCGGTCACGCCTTCGTGTGCCGCGATGGTGTCCACGTTGACGACACCTTTCACGGTTTCGATCAGCGCATACACCTTGAGTCCACGGATGTGCTCCAGCGCTTCCGTGTCCTCGACCTTTGGCAACATAACCGAATACCCGCTACCGGGCAGTTCAGAGAGCAACTTGAGGTCCGAGTGGAACCACTCAGACCCCACTGGGTTGATGCGCACCACGGTTTTCGTGGGGTCAAGCGCTTCATCGCTGTTCTGAAACTCCAGGAACGCCTTGCGCGCATCGGCTTTGTGGGCAGGTGAGACAGCGTCTTCAAGGTCCACAATCACCACGTCTGAACGTTCCGCCGCCTTGGTGTAACGGTCGTTACGGTCACCGGGGACGAACAACCATGCGGGCTTCACTGTTGTTGCCATGTCACTTATCCTTCGTTCTGTTCTGCGTGGTCAGATGTAAACACCATTGTTTGACGCACGGCTTTCGCTACGATCGCACCGTCCTGGTTACGTCCAATGTGTTCCAGGGTGACAATCCCCTGCCCTGGGCGTGACCGCGACAATCGCTTGTCCAGGATCTTGGTTTCCGCATACAGCGTGTCCCCGTGGAACAGCGGTTTGGGGAATGCCACCTCGGAGAACCCCAGGTTCCCCACAATGGTGCCCTGGGTCAGCTGACTGACCGACAGCCCCACCAACGTGGCCAGCGTGAACATGGAGTTCACCAACCGCTCACCAAACGGTTCCGACTCAGCAAAAGCCGCATCCAAATGCAACGCCTGCGTATTCATGGTGACCGCAGTGAACCACGTGTTGTCTGCTTCCGTGATAGTACGGCCTGGAGCGTGCTTGTAAACGGTGCCCACTTCCATTTCGTCGAACCACAGTCCACGTTGCTGGACCACTGCCGGCTCATGTTCTTCATGTGTGTTGTGCGTCATATCTTCACATTACCCGTGCTTAGTTGATGACCCCGAATTCGTAACCCCGCTTCTTCAGCTCCTTGACCAGCGGAGCTATCCCTTCAGCAGTCGCGTCGTTATCGCGGAAGTCGTGCATGAGGATGACTGCGACGTTCGGGGATTCGGACAAGGTCGACAGTGCTCGCTTGGCCCGGCCTTCACCCGTTGAGCTCGCTGAGTCAGTCCCGTCCCCGTTTTCAGAGTTCCAGTCGATCCAGTACGAATCCTTCTTTTCAAGCGCCTTGTCTGCAGCACCCATCTTGCGCCACCCGTGCCCACCTGGGTACCGGTGACCGTGTACCTCATAGTCCTCGCCCAGAACCTTGCGCACGGACTTCACGGCCTTGTCGTAGTCCTTTGAGATGTTCTCAGCGTTGGCTCGGCGCCCCGGGTACAGGTACGAGTACTTGTGCGAGTACGTGTGAATACACACCGAGTTCCCGTCCTCAATGGTCTGTTTGAGGTGTTTATCGCCGTCGGGCCCTTCGACCCCCAGCTCGCCCGCGATCACAAAGAACGTGGCAGGCGCGCCGGCCTTCTTAAGTTCCTCAAGCACCTTTGGCGTGATGTTCGTGGGACCGTCGTCGAACGTGAGGAAGGCGATCTTCTTCTCAGGGTAGTTGGCCGCCTCGGTCTTTTCCCCGTGCAACCAGTTGTGTACGTCTTTGGCTTCGTATGCGTATTCCGCCGCCTCGTACGAATGGTTGGTTCCCGGCTTCAGTTCGGTGGGGTCGGGCGTTGGGGTTGGGG
>ERZ1031273.30-NODE-30-length-82893-cov-16.223207_pt1 | contig 82893 bp, 67 predicted proteins | sample MGYA00516575_ERZ1031273 | MGnify/ENA primary metagenome ERZ1031273 (study PRJEB33718, sample SAMN03159816) | human skin metagenome | collected 2014-02-25 | study: EMG produced TPA metagenomics assembly of the PRJNA266117 data set (Human skin bacterial metagenome... | reverse complement strand
GCTGATCACCGTGTTGTTGATATTCTTCGCCAAGTAGGTGTACAAGAAAATCGTATTGACGAATACCCGCATCAATTTTCTGGAGGTATGAAACAACGGGTAATCATCGCTATGGCCTTGCTCTGTGAGCCAGACCTCCTGATCGCGGATGAGCCCACCACAGCCCTAGATGTAACCATTCAAGCCCAGGTATTAAGCTTGATTAAAGAATTACAGGAACGCTATGGTATGTCCATGATTTTGATCACGCATGACCTTGCTGTTGTTGCTGAGACTTCTGAGCGTGTGGCTATCATGTATGCCGGGCAAATTGTTGAAGAGGGGAGTGTGAAGGATGTTTACAATCATTGCCGCCACCCTTATACGTATGGCTTGTTTGGCTCTACCCCCAATATTCATGTGGAGACGAAGCGGCTGACCCCCATACCCGGTATGACTCCGAATGCCGCCAAGTTGCCTTCTGGTTGTCCTTTGCATCCGCGCTGCAAATTTGCTCAGCCTATTTGCCAGACGGAGATACCTCCTGTGAAATGTGTTAATCGTCCTGGAGAAGTGCCCCATAGATTCCGCTGCCATTTTGATCCTCTGGCCGATGAAGCGCCCCGTTTTGTTCGGGAAGATAAATAAGGTGATAAGTATATGCCGCCACTTGTACAACTCAAAGATTGTTGCAAATACTTTCAAGTTCCTGCTGGCACGCTTCATGCTGTAGATCATGTCAATCTGAGCATTAAGGCCGGCGAAACTCTTGGCGTAGTCGGGGAGTCGGGCTGCGGCAAGAGTACGCTAGGACGGGTTATTCTGCGTCTGCACGAACCTACTTCTGGACATATTTATTTTGATGGAATGGATTTGACGCGCTTTAGCGAAGAAGAGATGCGCAGGATGCGCCGAGAGATGCAAATCATTTTCCAGGATCCCTATGCCTCGCTCAACCCGCGTATGACGATCGCGCAAATTATTGGTGAACCCCTGGAGGTCAATAAACTCGTCAGCTCACGAGCAGAGCAAAGAAAAAAAGTTGAGGCCCTCATGGAGCAGGTGGGGTTAGCCCGCCGCACCTATAACCTTTATCCCCATGAATTTGACGGAGGTCGGCGGCAGCGTGTGGTCATTGCGCGTGCGTTAGCAGTTAATCCACGCTTTATTGTCTGTGATGAGCCCGTGTCGGCTTTGGATGTCTCGGTCCAAGCCCAGGTTTTGAACTTGCTCATGGAATTACAAAATGATCTCAACCTAACCTATATCTTTATTTCCCATGACCTCTCGGTTATTCATCATATTTCCGATAATGTCGCAGTCATGTATCTGGGGCAAATTGTGGAGCAGACGAGCCAAACAGAGATTTTCCGTCAGCCCCTTCACCCTTATACGAAACTTTTGTTATCTGCCATTCCTAACATCAATCCCTTCCAAAAAATGACCAGGACCCTGCTTAAAGGTGAATTGACCTCTCCTATTAATCCTGGGACATCTTGCCGCTTTGCTTCGCGTTGTGCCTATGCGGACGACAAATGCAGGACTGCAAATCCCTGCTTAGAGGAGCTGGAGCCTGGCCATTTTGTTGCTTGCTTCCGCGCTAAGGAACTTGCTGCATCCTATACCTCTCCAGTGTAAGTGTGTAGATGGATGATAGAGGCCCGTCTCGTATCCTAGTTGGGGGCGAGACCTATACCTGTCCAGCTAGACAGGTAAATGAATCCAAGGAGGATCTATGAAACATTCACGTATTGGTCAACTCTTGCTGTCTGTTTTCCTGCTCTCAGCCTTGCTATTAACGAGCGCCTGTGGTCAAGTGAAAACGAAAGACCAAGTGGAAAAGAAAAATGAGCCTGCCAAAGTTGAAAGTTCTAGTTCTGATACTGAAAGCACAAAGCAGGATGCAGAAGCTGACAAGGCCAAGGCAGATGCCGAGAAAACTGAGAAGCATGATCCGGTTAAGATTCGTCTCTTAGCCATGAGTTACTTCGAGAAAGACCTCAATGTTGTGCGAGATATGCTTGCTAAAGCTGGCTTCGAGCCAGAGGTTATCATTCAACCAGACTACAGCAGCTGGGCGAGCCAGGTAGAATCTGGTAATTATGACCTCAGTCTTGGTGGCTGGAGTACGGTAACGGGTAACCCCGACTATGCTGTACGCTCTCTTTTCCGCAGTGATGGAGACTACAATATTGGAATTAACAATCCTGAAGTGGATAAGCTTATCGATCAAGCTGCCTCCGAGACCCCTGAACAGTACCAATCTACCTATAAACAATTAGAAGATCTTTTGGTAACCGACCAAGCTTATATTGTTCCTTTCTATTCAGGCTATCTAATTACAGCAGTCAATAAAGACATTGTGAAGCCCGAAAGCATTTATCTGAAAGAAGAAGCTGGTAGCTGGAATAGAGTGCGCTATGTCAACGATGAAGATAATGCAACCAGGGCTTATACAATTTCGCAACAGCTCAGCGATCTTACATCTCTCGATCCCGTTAAGGCCAATGACGGATCCATTAACCTCTTAAACTCTAACTTGTACGTTCGTTTAGTGAACTTGACCCGGGATGATAAGGTCGTTCCGTCCAGCTCCTTGTCTTACAACTTCGCAATATCTGAAGACCGGTGCAAGTTCTACTTCCTCTTGCGTGATGATATCCATTTTGCCCGCCTGGACGAGGGCAAAGCTGTTGATACTGGTGACGTAGTAGGCGGCGAAGATGTTGTTTTCTCCCTACACAGAGCCATGGATAAAAACTCTGTACCTGACCATCGGACATACACACTTTATTCTCAGATCAAAGACGTTACACAAGTCACAGATTTAGTTGTTTTAGACTCAAAAACTGCTGATGGCAGGACTGTAGCTGAAGTATTCGCGGACAAGGCCCCAGGAAAGATTGAGAAACTGACAGACAAAAATGATCAAGTAGATAACCCAAAAGGTGTCTATCAAGTTGTCTGTGTTGAGACGAATGAAGCCTTCCCGCAGATTCTCAACTTTTTAGCCCACCAATCTGCTGGTATCGTCAGCAAAAAGCAAGTTGAAAAGATGAACACCTTCAAGGTGGAAGAATATGATCGGGAAAAAGATATTGCTTATGGTGATAGCAGGACCATTGCAGAAGGTGATCACTACGATAACCAATTAATGGCCAGCGGTCCCTATCTCCTAGTCATGAAAGACGACTACAAGGTAGATTTTGTGAAAAATCCTCATTTCATGCCGGGCACGGAGTGCGAACCGACCATTGATAAAGTAACTGTACGCTTTATCGCAGATGCAGATTCTGCTTTATCTGCCCTGCGCAATGATGAGCTTTACTATGGCAGTGTACCGCCCGAAAAACTGGATATCGTCGAAAAAGAAGCTAAATTTGAAGTTTCTAAACATCCCGATAACAGTTGTTCCTACGGTGCCTTCAATATTAAAAACTCAGCATTCTCAGATGTTAACCTGCGCAAAGCAGTCCTCTATGCTATCGACCAAGATGCCTTTATCTCTGTCTATAACGGATTGAAGAGAAAATGTTACTCAACAGTTACTCCGCTGGTAGATACTGGTAATGAACTAATCGCCGATGCTGCCAAGGTGAGTGAATATCTGGACAAATATTACGCTGAGAAAAAATAGGAGCCAACCTTCATGCCTCGGTTACGCTTGACTTGCTAGAGCCAAGCGATAAGGCCTCATAGGCTAAAGGCAAGAACGGTTATGCAGGGATCTGCTGCTAAGCGGCAGATCCCTGCTTTCATAGTACACAGACGAAAGAATTGATAGAAAACTGGCAACAAGCCAAATGCATCTCTTAGGAGTTTCTCTATGACACATGTTGTAACTTTGAACCAACAAAACTTTGCTGAAACAATTTTTCAAGGGGAGGGGATAGCCCTTGTTGACTTTTGGGCGGAGCGTTGTGAGCACTGCCTTGCCCTCGCTCCTGTCATTGACCGCCTTGCAGAAAACTATAGTGGCCGCGTTCTTGTCGGCAAACTTGATGTAGATAGCAACCCTGATATCTGCCGGCAATGCAAAGTCCTGGGTTTGCCGACTGTTATCATCTATAGGAATGGCCAAGTCCAAGACCAGCTCATGTGCAGCCGTAGCTATGAAGAATATGCGGAGAAGTTAGATGAGCTGCTCAAAATGTAAAGGTACCATAGACATTTAAAACACCGCGATTATGTTTAAGATGGTTTAATCTCCTATTCCAGTATGCCCCGTATTCAATTTACTTGTTGCCCAAGAGGCAGTATTGGTCGTATGCACAATTAATGGCTGTATATTTGTTGCGCGCCACAGTGTAATCCTACTTACAGTTTGATAACATAAAACCAATATCCAACAAGATGAGAGGTGAAGTTATGGGAAAGGATAATACTAAGGAAGTACTTGGGCAAGAAAATGTTGCCATTGTCCAAGATGACTATGCAACAACGAGAGTGCCGGCACATGAGCGGCGTAGTACAACTAATATTGCGTTTGTAACTGCTGGCTTTTGCATAGCAATGTCGGGACTTTATACAGGGTCTGCTTTGGCAGCTGGTCTAAGTTTCCGAGAGGCAATTATATCTGCTTTGATTGGAAATCTTATTTTAGCGATCTTTGGCGGAACGATTGGAGCGGCTGGTTCAAAAGAAGGTTTATCGTCTGCACGGTTAGCGGTATATAGCTTTGGTGCCCAAGGGTTTAAAATTGTGAGCTTTGTCCTAGCTTTGACTATGGCGGGATGGTTCTCAGTACAATCAGGACTTTTTGGCCATGCTATTAATGCTATGTTTCCTCAGGCAGGTTTTATTACTGAACCACATGTTGCGGCCGTTTGGGGTGGCCTGCTTATGCTTTTAACAGCCTATTTTGGTTATAAGGGGATTGAGATTTTAAGCTATTTAGCAGTTCCTTTAATTACAATATTAGCTATTATCGGTGTTTTTAAGTCAATTGATTCTGCTGGTGGTTGGCAGTCTACCATGGAGATTGTTCCTGTAGAAAACATAACAGTCGGTGCTGGTATTGTTATGGTTGTTGGATCCTTTGCCGCTGGTTCTTCTGCACAGGCGGATATAGCCAGATATGCCAAAAACCCAAAGGCAGCGTGGATCGGATCTATTGTGGGATATCTTGTAGCTAATACTTTTATTATTGTTGCTGGGTATTTAACAACTTTATGCACATCGCTAGACCTGCCTAACGCCATGCTTGCTTTAGGTTTAGGATTTCCAGCTGTTTTAATTTTAATCTTGGCACAATGGACGACTAATGATAATAATCTGTATACCTCGTCTTTAGGTTTCGCGAATATATTTAAGTTGCAGCGTAGACATTGGGTCTTGCTCATTGGTATTGTAGGATCGCTTTTGGCAGGTATTGGCGTCGCTGATTATTTTTCAAGCTGGCTGAGCATTTTGGGGATTGGTATCCCGCCTATGGCTGGCATTATTATTGCTGACTACTATTTAGTTGATCGCACTAAGTACTCATCGGATTTGCAGTTACCTAACTGGAATTTAAACGCTTTGATTGCTTGGGCCATTGCATCAGTAGTCGGTTTCGCCGTAAAAGGAGGAATTGCTTCAATTAATTCGCTCATTGTTGCGATTCTTGTTTACACTATTCTCATGAAAACAAAACTTATCAAATTTAATCAGGAATAAAAGGAGAAAAAAGATGTCTAACAATTTAAAAATGGAACTTACCAAAACGGCCTATAAATTGCTTCACGATATGGCTAAGGTCAAAAAAGGTGAAAGTGTATTAGTGACAATTGACTCAATTGCTGACTTCTCAGTTGCTGAGGAGATCACTAAAATGGCAGATGCACTTGGTGCAAAGGCTATGCTTGCTTGGCACTCAACACCAAAGGGTTATGGAGCACTTACAATGCCCTATCTTCCTGAGCCTTTGATTGCTTGCGCTTCTCACACCGATGTGTGGATTGAATTGAATGATCAATGGTTGTTATATTCTCCTATCTGGGATGAAGCTGTAACAAATGGTCGGACTCGTCAAATTATGCTGGGCGGGCTTGGAGTAGAAGCCATTGTGCGTAATATCGGAGATACAGATATTAGTCTCCAAACAGAGTTCCAAAATACGCTAACTGAGCTCACCAAAAAGGCCAAGAAAATCCGCATTACAAATGCTGCGGGTACAGACATAAGATTTGAAAATGACCCCAAACGCCCGATTAATAATGAGATTGATTATAGCGTTCCAGGTGCGCACTTCTTACTTGGTCAAATTGGCTGGGCTCCTAAGGAAGACACTATCAATGGAGTGATTACCTTTGATGGGGCCTATAGCGGTGGTGGTGACTTAGACCTCGGTGTGTTAGATGAAACTATTTCTTACGTTGTAGAAAAAGGAAGAATAGTTGAATTTAAGGGCGGTAAGAAAGCTCAGATGGCAAAAGAGTATTTCGCATCGCTTAAGGATGATAACATGTATATTGCTGCGCATGTCTGCTATGGTTGCAGTCCTAATGCTCAGTTGGGTTCGATTACCACAGAAAATGAAAGAATCTGGGGCAGTACCCAATGGGGCTTTGGTCACCAAGGCTCCAACTACTCTGGTGGTGAGCCAAGAGTTGCTAAGAGCCATGTAGATGGTATTTGCTTAAATTGCTCCGTATGGTTAGATGATGTTCAGGTTATGGATAATGGTAAATTTGTCCATCCAACATTAATTCCTTTAGCCCAAGCTTTAGGTAAGCAATAACTTATGAGCGTGCTTCGAGTAGGTGCAGATCCTTTTCCTCCTTATCAATATATAGACGAGGAAGGCAATCTTAGTGGCAGTGATTACGAGACTATTTGCAAGGTGATACAGAAAATGGGTTATTCAGCAGATGTCATTTTGCGTGAATGGTCAGATGTTGAAGAACTCATGGATGCCGGTGAAATTGACTTGGCCTTTCAGGTCCAAAAAACAGAAGAACGGTTATCTAAGTGGCATTTCTCTGATAAGCTTAGGGACGCAACCACAGTTATCATTTCACTGGATGCTGATTCCAAAGTTTCTGTTAATTGTTTAGCAGATAGCGGAGAGAAAATAGGTGTGATTCGGGGTTATAAATATGGTGACTTTATTGACAGCCTAGATGAGCACAACAAACTTGCTTGCAAATCTTTAGAAGAAATTTTAGATTGCATACTTGGTGGTCGAATTAAGTATGGAGTAGCAGATTTAGGAGTTTTTCAATATATGCAAAAAGGAAACTCCCAGTATTCAAAAATCAAGATAGTGAAAGATACATCCTTTAATCGCCCCTTGTACGTTGTCTTTAATGATAGCAAAATATGTTCTCAATTTAATGTCGCCTTGAAAACTCTGAAATAATCTCTCGTATGCATTGTATTCACAAATGGCATCCTAGGTAAGCTATATTGCCTAGGATGCCATTCTCTTTTTTTGATAAAATAATGATTGTTCAGGAATACTTTTCACAAAGTAGAGAGGATACAAATGCAAGTTAAGGATATTCTTCAGTTTGGCGGATTAGCTGATGCTCATGTTGTAGCAGGAAGAAATGGGCTTGAAAAACCCATTACAAGTATTAGCGTTCTTGAAGTTGCGGAAGCAGAAATTAAAAACTGGGCACTTACTAACCAACTCTATCTAAGTTCTTTCTATGCAATTACTCATAACACAAATAAGCAACTAGAGGTCATCACAGCTCTGCATGAAAATCATTGTTGTGGTCTGATAATTTGCCATTTTGATTTATTCCTTAAATGCTTAGATCAATCAGTCCTTACTTATTGTGATGAGCACAATTTTCCACTTATCATTGCTAATAGTGAAAAATCTTACATAGAAATTATGTATCCCATTGTCTCTAGGTTGATTAACACAAAAAATACAAAAATCGAATATCTTAACTTGATGCAAAATCGTTTAATTGAACTTATTGCAACAAAAAAGGATGTTAATTTTATCTATAAGTCAATGGAGATAGAGTACGGCGGTGCTCTGATTTTTTTTGATACCGATAAAAAGCTTATCTATCCCAAAAATAATGATATACAAAATAAGATCCAAAGTTTTATGGATAGCCATATTTTTGATTTTAGCTATCATATAAAAACAGAAAATAGATCTGTTTCGATCAATGACCAAAACTTCATTATTTATCCAATTGAATATCGCGGCTGGAATTTTGGTTTTATTTTGGCTGAATTTTCTATTAGATTTTCAGAAGAAAATTTACTTAAGTTAAGTTATATTGCAAACTTAGCTTCCTTGATTTCTACTAAGCGCTATAGACTTTGTGAAATTGAAAAAAAACGTAAACAAGAATATATCAGCGATCTTTTGACATGGAACTTTCGCTCTAATGATGTTGCAGAAATGATGGGCAAAGCTGTAGGGTGGGATATTAGCAATAAATCGAGAGTTTTAATCATAAATATCAATGATATTCAAGTTAATTTATCAACGGATAAAGACTTTACTTGGTATTTAGAGGAAGTCTTATACAAGCAAATTAAGGATATAGTGAAGCAGGACAATCCTAAGAACCTAGTGGGATTACGGAGCGATATATTTATAATATTACTGGAAGATAGAAGATCGGATGAACTGCAGAGCGTTTTGCATCTTTGTAAAAAACTTCTTGATTGTTGTAATCATAGCTATAAAGGCTCCGTATCTATTGGATTAAGTCGTCCAATGACTCAAGCTCGCGAAATACCAGAAGCATATCAGGATGCAATGGATGCAATGAGATTTGGTCGCTTTTTTTTCGGTGACCAACATATCTCTGTAAGTGACTGGCTTGGCTTTTATAGCTTACTTAGTGACATCAAAAAGTTAAAAAATTTTGATGGGATTAAGCGTGATATCTTTTCAGCATTACAACAATATGATGAAGCAGAAAAATGTTGCCTGATGCTTACATTGAAAACTCTAATTCTTCACCATATGGACGTCCAAAGCACAGCTGAAGCTATGTTTGTGCATCGCAACACAATAAATTATCGAAAAAGAAAAATCACTGAGATATTAGGCTATACACCATGGGAAATGCCATATTTGTTTAACACTATGCTGGTGTTTGTGTCTGATATTTTTGAGGAATAATCCTTTTTCGTTTATTATGGGGCTTGTAATTTATCGAGCAGAAGATAAAAACAGCAGATATCATCAGGCCGCCATAAAAGACGGATAGAATACATTTAAGTTTGCAACTTTGAGAAAAGAAAAGCCATTGTGTCTCCTATACAATGTTAATTGAAGAAAACAGCATTAAGGAGGCAAAACAATGGCTCAAAGTAAAGATAGCACGACTATAATAAAAATTCTATGGGAATGTCTGGGTGCAGAAGATCCTATGCTACACATGTTGGAGTGGCTCTGCGACCAGCTGATGGAAGCAGAAGTGAGTTCACAAGTTGGTGCAGAAAAGCACGAACAAAGTGGCGAGCGCAAGACCTATCGGAGCGGTTACCGTCCTCGCCGTCTAGATACTCGGATGGGTACGCACGAGGTCAAGTTAGTGAAATGGCTAAAGGCTTGAATGAGCAGGCTGAAGCCTTCCGAAACCGTTCTTTAGAGGGTGAGAAGTATCCCAAGGTGATCGAAATTCTCGAGGAAGGTCTAGAAGAAAGTCTCATTTTCTTTGACTTCCCTAGTCTTGACTCAAGAAAGATCAGTTCATATAACATGATAGAACGACTCAACAAGGAAATTAGGCGATGCACTAAGGTGATGGGGATTTTCTCCAACCCTGAGTCCTACGTCCGTCTGATAAGCATATACCTCATGGAATACTCGGAAGACTAGTCTTTTGCTAGCTCTTACCTGAGTCAAGCATCCATTGCCGAGATTCCAAGGCTTGTAGCCTAGAAGAACGAGCAGCCATTTTAATGAAGGAGCTAGCTCTACGACTTTCTAATGGTTGCAGCAGAAAAGGCTTATTTCGCGGGCCTAGAATTCAGTATTGACTGATACAGAATCCAACAACTTCAAAATCTATGCCCCAAGCAGGAGGAGCTACCTGCAGCTTGGGGCATAGCAATGAAAAAATAATTTATTACTTTATTTATTCTATCCTGGTGGCCATTAAGTGTCGGACACGGTCACCATTAAGTTCTAGCTGGTTTTCTTTGAGCTGCAGTGAAAAGGTAAATTCCGGACCAAAGGAGAAGACGGCCTGCTGGTCTCCAAGCTGATACAAGGGGGTGGTACCATTACGTGGCGTGCGGATATAGAGATAGCCCTCATAGCATTCTAGTGTAAATGTGACATCAGGCTGTTCGACTAGACAATAATCTCCATAAGGTAGACTACCAGAAGCAAGAGGTTCGCCCTTTAGATATGTCAGGTTTGTTGTAGGAGTGGTATAAATGAGCCCCTCTTGGGTAAATTGTACACGTTCGTCTAAATGGCCTACGCGATAGGATTGACTCATATCTTCCCAACACAATGGCGCAAGCGCAAGTTCGCGCCTAATGCATTGATGCTGGCCATGGCGCATGATTTCTAAGACGTGTGGTACGCCATCCTGGTCTGAGACGTATACGTGGGATGAACAGGGCATAGAATCCTCTTCTGCGATACAGGATGACTGACTATCAAAGTCTTTTGTGACCGAAGCCTCTTTTGCGGGGCTCGTAGTCATGTTGTCAGCCTCTTGAGCACGCAAAGCAGATATTGCTTGACCTTCAGCCTCTAGCAGAATGTTAGCAATTTCATGAGTCTTATGCTGCATGTAGTATGTATTTGTATTGCTCAGTAAGATGATTTTGAGATTCTTTTCTGGCAACCAGAAAAAGTTGGCTCGATAAGCAGCATCCGCTCCGCTATGCTCTATAACATTATAGCCTTGTAACCTATGCTCCATGAGGCCGCCGCAGTATTCGATCTTCATTCCTCTATTAGTAATGGCAGGGGAGAGCATGAAATTTACATGATCCGGGGTGAGCAACCGGGGATTGGCATATTCGCTGATAACTTTTATTAAATCACTGGCACAAGTATTGACAGAAGTTGGCCCGGAGAGAGCGTAGTTGAGAGGGTAATAAAAGTAACTCTGCCCTTCGTCTAGGTAAGAAAGTGCTAAATTTGAGATTATTTCGTAGCAATCTCTGCGTATTCTTGTATGCTCCATACCCAATGGGCGAAAAATTCGCTCTTGTACAAAATGTGGGAAATCTAAACCGCTCAAGCGTTCGACAATTTTCGCTAAAAGATAGAAGCCTGTATTGCTGTATAGATATCTTTCTCCAGGCGGGAAGTTTAGAGTCGTTTGATGGCAAATGAGTCTATCTAAATCTTCTTCCGTGATTTCATCTGTCATGCGGTAGCCAGAGAGCTGTAACAGTTCCCAGATATCTCTCAATCCGCTCGTGTTATTGCATAGTTGCCGGAGGCTTATACTGCCATGCTGTGCCTGGTAAGGCTGGAGCTTTTCGAGTAAATCTCCAACGTAGTTTGCAGCAGGATCATCTAAGTTAATTTTTCCATCCTGTTGAAGCAAGAGCGCCGCCATTACCGTAAATTGTTTGGATACAGAGGCGATGTGAAAGATGCTTTCGCTTGTAATGGGTACTTGGTTTTCTAGATTGGCATAGCCCAAGCTTTCCTCAAGGAGGATTTGGCCATCTTTCTCAATCAGTATTTGTCCACCTGGACAAATACCTTGATTCCAACGACCTAGTGCCTGAAGAATTTTACTTTTTAATTCAGTAGTCATGATACTAACCTAATTTCAATTTAGTTGTTGCCTTAAGCCTCGGGCAATTGTTTTTCTAAAAAGTTTATCCAATTTGCATGAGAAATTTTTTCTAAGATCTCAGGGGTAAATCCGGACTCGGCCAAGAGATGTATAAAGCTGGGGATAGCTTCATAATCTTTAACGATATCAAAAGAACTGTGTGGACCTGTAGTGGCTTTGGGGTCTTTTGGAAATAGCTGATCACAAAAGTCAAAACCAAAACCCACGTGATTTTCGCCTGCTAGTTCAATCAGGTACTTAAGATGCTTAACAAGCTGGTCGGGTGTAGCTTCCTGATTATTAGTTGCTGCTATGATGCTACAGCCATTGAGCCCAATCATACCATCTCTCTTGGCGATTTCTTGTATGAATTCATCAGTTAAATTACGGTTATTTGCGGCAATCGCCCTCGCATTGGAGTGGCTGGCTATTACACCATGTGGACAATATTGCAAAACATCGTAAACCCCTTCGTCACTCAAGTGGCTTATATCAATAAACATGGATAAATTTTGCGCTTCTTGCACTAGCTCGATGCCATACTTAGTGAGACCACCCTTTTTCAAAGATCCTGTAAAATCGCAACCATCAGCTGCTAAATTACGTCGGCTCCAAGCTAAGCCCAGTCCACGCACGCCCAGCCGGTAGAATGTGTGTAATAGCTGAAGACTGAGGAGAGGTTCAGCTCCCTCAAAATTCAATAAAAAAGCAATTTTTTGCTTGCTAACCGCATGTTGCAAGTCAGCCTTATTGGTGACCAAACAAAAAAGGTCTGGATTCTCTTCAACTTCCTGCTTTAAAGATTCTACTTGCTCCAATGCGTGTTGCACAGCAGAAGGTATATCTGAAGTGTCGATAAAAATAGAGCAAATAATAGCCTGTACAGAAGCATCTAAAAACCTAGCATAGTAGTCAGTTTTCAGAACTTCTTTAGCCCCTCTCAATCTCTTTTTGCGCACATCTTGGAGTATGTCGTAATGCCCGTCTACTATTTTCATAATGTATACACTTTCTCTAATAAATTAATTCGGTGAAGATTGCGATGAGTTCAGCATCTTGGTCTGAACTGAGATTTAGATAATTATGCCAGGTGCCCTTAGGGATATAGCAAGAGTCTCCTGCTTGAATATTGTAGGCAGATTGATCAATGACTACCCGTAACTGCCCCTTGGTCACAATAACTACTTCGTCAGCGGTCTGATGCTTAATGAGTTTTTCTGTTGCCCACTGATTTGGTTTCAAATTAACATGCATCCCTGTAATTTTAGCTTTCTGTCCATTCGGCAAATCTGCTGGCGTAAAAATTTTGTAATCGGTTTCATTGTCTGGAATTTTTACGGGCACTCGGTTTTCCCGATAAACGATATACTCGTTGCTACTTTTGGAGGCTTTTTGACGGTCGGCAGCAAAATGCTGATGGCTCTCTTCGTCCATGAGTAGCCACACTTCTGAACAGCAAAGACTCTCTGCTAACTTTCGGAGGGCAGCGAGCGACGGCTCGCTAAGCCCTCTTTCCAGTTGCGAAATATAACTGATGCTGTAGCCGGTCAGCTTAGAAAGCTCCTTTAAGGTAAAGCCTAGTTTAAGTCTTTGTTCACGTATCCGGTTGCCGTTAATAAGTATTACCTCCTGTTATTAATGAAGTAGCTATAGGACGCTGGAGGCCCTAAGATAATGTTTCAACAGCACGTTTGATGCGGGTAAGACCGTCTTCGACTTGGTCTAGAGGACACCCAATATTAAACCGCATGAACATATTGGCTTCATCTCCAAAACGGTAGCCTGGATTCATGCGAATTTTACCTTGAGTGATAAAAAATTCTGATAAAGCATCATATCTTAACCCTAATTTGTCGCAATCTAGCCACAGAAGGAAGGTTCCTTCAGGGGAGAAGACCTTAATTTGTTGGACTTCTGACTGAATATAGTTTACGGCGAAGTCGCGATTAGCTTCCAAGGTTTTGAGCAGTTCTTTCAACCAAACATCGCCTTTAGTATAGGCTGCCAATAAAGCTGTGAGGCCGAAAATATTATTGCCAAGGTCTAGAGTGTCATATACAGCCATAAAGCGCTTCCTCAATTCTGGATTGGGTATGACTGCGTAAGATTGGTTCAGACCGGCTATATTAAATGTTTTGCTAGGTGCGTATGCAGTGATCGTTTGACTTGCGACTTCAGGTGAAATGCTAGCGAAGGGAATATGCTTATGCCCAGAAAAAATGAAATCAGCATGAATTTCATCAGAAACTACAAGGAGCTTTTGCTTCAAACAAAATTCTGCTAGCTTTTCTAATTCCGACTTTTGCCAAACGCGGCCTACCGGATTATGCGGATTGCAAAATAAGATCATGCGACTCCGATCTGTGAGGCAAGCCTCTAGGTTGTCAAAATCTATTTGATAATAATTACGACTATCTCTAACAAGTGGGCTAATCACTAGATGCCTACCAGAATTTTGGATGATGTGATGAAAGGGGTGATAAACCGGAGACATGATGATGACATCGTCTCCGGGTTGAGTTAAGGCTAAGATTGACATAGTTAAAGTGGGCACAACACCAGGGGTATAGCAGAGGTCATCAGTATGAATAGTCCAATGGTAGTGCCTCTGTACCCAATCTACAATTGCTTGGTCACATTGGTTGCCAGGAAATGTGTAGCCGAATACTGGATGATCAAGTCTTTTTTGCATCGCTTGGTGAATTTCAGGCGCAATCGCGAAATCCATGTCTGCAACCCACATGGGGAGAATATCATCTGAGGGATTTGTGTCCCATTTGAGGCAGTTCGTGTGCCTACGATTGATGGTCTGATTAAAAAGTTTTTGGTCCATGATGAGTACCTCTCTAATTAATACTCTTAGTTTTATATGATTAAGCCTGCTTAGGTTTTTTACACACTAATGTTGAAACTGTTCTGACTTACACTATAGAGCGGCTAGCACTGTAAAGGCAGATATCGCATTTTCTACTTCGCGCATGCTGCTTAGGACAAGCTCTATGTTGCGTCCGTCTTGGCGTATGACATGAGGGGCGCGGGAGACTTGATCAGCCATGTCTGTTGACTTGAATTCTAACCTTAGGCGGAAAGGGGCTTCGAGCTGGTAGAGAGGAGGTTTTTTGTTTGAATCGAGGACCTTCTTTACGGCTGTATGGGTTTCCTCCCGCACTTGCTTTTGTGGTATAAATTTTGCAGCTGTGCGAGAGAGACTAATTTTAGTGGTTACAAACTCACACCACATCAGTTGCTCTCGCTGGGCTAATTGCTTTTGCAAGCCAGAATCCCCGATAATTAAACCAACTGGCACCCCCCACTCACCGGCATACGCGGCGTTGACTGTGGCTTCATTCATCAAAATATTGTTGATGTATATGTTTTCTATGGTGCGGCCAGAAAATGAGTGGTCTAGGTTTGCTGCTATTTCACCGTGTCCGGCATGATAGCCAACAAAAATAGCAAGCTGGTAGGAAGAGTCTAATGTGCTCATCATGAAACTATCACGCGGGGATCCACTGACCAGACTGATGCGAGGATCCATTTGACTTAATTCAAAAAAGGATAGATTGGTTCCTTCGCCATGAGCATCGCAGATGGTAATTTCCTCAATTTTGGGATTCTGTTCAGATTGCTGAACGCCTTCTATTACCCAACTGAGTTGTGTATGTAAGGCTTGCCGGAAAAGCGCTATTTCTTCAAATTGTTGTTTAGCGCTGGTGATGCCGGCTAATCCTTCCATATCATTGGAAATGAAAATTTTCATAATTTCTCCTAGCCAATTAGCGAGCAAAACCAGAAATAGCCTTATCATGAGATTCCTAGAATTACTCTCTAAGTGAAATGTATTACAAGCATACTAGCAAAAGGATGAGGTAAATTCAAGATTTTCTTGACAAAGTACACAACCGTGCTTATGCTAAAAGTGAAATTTCACACACAGTGAAATTTACCTATACAGGATGGATTTGCTATTATAACGCCTGAGCCCTGTTGACTTAATGCAAGTTTAAGGTATTGTTATTCGCAATCTGTAGCTGGTGAATAAAGGCAGCAGGAGCTGCTCTTTATAATATATTTGGAGGTACTATTATGAACACAAAGAAAATGCTAAGCCTGTTATTAGTCTCAGTGCTTGTGTGTACTAGCTTTGTGCTCGGTGTAAGCGTCCAGGCTGAAGAGGATACGGATCGGTATCTTGTTTGGCGCTTGAATTCTGAGCCCAAACTTTGGGACCCTACGACTAACTCGGAATCTATTTCTGATGCGATCGTAAAACAATTGTTTGAAGGTTTAACGGTATCCACTAGTGAGGGATTTAAACCCGGTATTGCAGAGAGTTGGGATGTCTCTGAAGATGGCCTTACTTACACTTTCCACCTGAGAGAGGATGCCAAGTGGTCCGATGGCTCTCCGGTGACTGCGCACGACTTTGAGTATTCTTGGCGAAGAATTTGTGATCCTAGCTTTGCTTCTGAAGCCTTGCAGGCGATCACAGACTTTGTTGTTGGTGGTGAAGAGTACTTCAAGGGTGAAGGTTCTTATGAGGATATCAAAGCGACCGCTCTTGATGACTATACTTTTGAAGTAGTCTTAAAGAACCCCACTCCCTTCTTCCCGCAATTAGTTGCCAATGATGTCTATCTGCCTATTAAAAAAGATGTCGTTGAAGCCGCTGGTGACGGCTGGGAGAAGAGACCAGAGACTTGCGTCAGCAATGGCCCCTTCATGCTTGAAGAATATAAAGTGGGTTCTCATCTCCTCTTCAAAAAGAATCCATATTATTATGATGCAGATAAAGTAAAACTGCCTGGAATTAAAGCTGTATTTATTGGAGACGATAACACAGCTTACCAAGCATATCTGAACGGTGAGATTGATGTTATGGACCATCTGCCTGCAGAACAGGTTCCTAAAATCGTCGCCGAAGATCCTAACGCCATCGTTGCTGTAGATACGGGCTGTTTCTTCATGAATTTCAACGTAGACAAAGCCCCCTTGGATAACCTGGATGTGCGCAAAGCTATCACCCTTGCTATTGACCGTAAAAAACTCACAGATCAAGTACTGAAGGATGGTAGTGTGCCTGCAAGCGGATTTATTGCGCCTACATGCACAAAAACAGTTGGTGGCTCTTTTAGAACTATGGGCGAAGACGGGTTGCCTGAAGCTGAGTATGGTATTGATCCTCGCCAAGCTTCTGTAGAAGCAGCACAAGAGGTTTTAGCCAAGGCTGGCTATCCAGACGGCAAGGATTTCCCGACGATTTCTTTATCTTATTCCAACAATGACCGCAACAAGAAAATGTGCGAGGCCATTCAGCAAATGCTGGAAGAAAACTTGAACATTAAGGTAGAGTTGCGGGCAGTGGAAGGCAGTGTTTTCTATTCTGAAAAAACTGAGGGCAAATTTGATTTGGCCACTGGTGCCTGGACCAATAACCCCTTCGACTGTGGCGGATTAATCAAGTTATTCTACTCACAGAATGGTAATAACACACCTCAGTGGCGTTGGCGTGATTATATTGGCGCTCCCCACGATAAAACTCTCAACCCCGGTAGTGAAGCTTTTGATAAGGCATTCGATAAGGCCTTAGCTTCACAGGGTAAAGATCGCGATGAAGCCTGGAAGGAAGCTGAAGAAGCTTTGATGGCTGATTTGCCGATTGCTCCCTTGTACTATCCTTCTTTCATTGCTGTAGTAAATGAAGATCAGGTAGATGGTATTGAGTTAACCCAAGGCAATACCTTTATGTTCAAAGAAGCAGAAATTATCGGTTAGAAGTTGAATCTGCTTTTGTGGAGGCCGGAGGGATATCCTCTGGCCTCCATATTTCTACAAGGAGCAAACATGCTGAGATATATCATCAAAAGGGTATTTTCTGCCCTCATAACAATTTGGGTGATTATGACTGTGACTTTCTTTTTAATGAAAGTTATCCCAGGAGACCCTTTTGCTAGTGAGAAAATGAATGACCCGGTAATTATTAACGCCATCCAAGAAAAATATGGCTTGAATAAGCCTTTATGGCAGCAATACTTAAATTATCTTGCTGACTACGCTCGCGGTGATTTTGGCCTTTCTTACATGAAGCGAGGTTTGACAACCAATGAAATTATAGGCGCTGGCTTTCCTTTTTCTCTGCGGATTGGATTGATCGCCTCCGGTCTAGTACTTGTCGTTGGAGTCTTCTTTGGTATTATTGCGGCTTTGCGTCAGAATAAGTTTATAGACCATTTACTAATGATCTTGGCTACATTTGGTGCTACCATTCCAAGTTTTGTCTTTGCTACAGGCTTTTTACTTATTTTTAGTAAGAGGTTGGGATTGGTGCCTGCCTATGGTGTAAATAATTGGAAGGGCTATATCGGGCCCATTGTTGTCTCGGCTATTTTTTCTCTCTCTTATGTAGTGCGTTTAATGAGAACATCGACTTTGGATGTGCTTTCCCAAGACTATATTAGGACTGCTCGGGCTAAAGGACTTCCGGAGTGGAAGGTGCTTGGGAAGCACGCCATGCGGAACGCCATTCTTCCCATTGTTACCTATATTGGTCCCATGTTTGCAGCCATGATTACAGGATCCTTTGTGGTGGAAAAAGTCTTCGGAGTGCCTGGTATAGGCAACCTATTTACCAATAGTATACTTAATCGAGACTATACTTTGATCATGGGTATTACCGTGTTCTTTTCTATGATTTTGGTCCTTTGCATCCTTATTGTGGATATCTTATATGTCCTTATCGACCCCCGAATTAAATACCAGGACTAGGAGTTGTGTATGCCTAAAGAAGCGATTCAGATGATTTCACCTGAGATGTGGGGCCCCCTCAATCAGGAAGAAAAAGATGCAGAAAAGATTTCCCGACCTAGTCTGACCTATTTTCAAGATGCCTGGAGACGATTAAGGCAAAATCATGTGGCAATGATTTCCATGATTTTGATTATTCTCATAACACTTTCAGCAATCGTCGTACCTCTATTCTGGCCCTACAGTTATAAGCAACAAAATCTAGATTTTGCTAATATGCCAGCGCGCATTCCTGCCTATAAAATTTCTGACCAATACGCTATCTATGTTAATCCTCAATACAATGCTGTTCTTTTGTCTCAGAAGGGCGAAATTCTGAGCTTGCTAGAGGCTTCGCATAGAGACCTGATGGCCAAGAAGAATATTTTCAAATTTGAAGATAACACCATAGAAGTGGATTACAGCTTCTATGCAGACGCCGCGAAAGAATACAAAAAGCTAGAGAAAAAAGCGGCTAAGACCAATAGCGATGTGGTGAATGTGCAAAAAGTCGATTATTTGAAAAAATATTTTGCAGGTGATGCGCCAGCAGAGGTCTCTCTGGAAGAAGCCTACAATATTTTGGAGAACAAACTTAAACGTGTGCAGGTCAGCTTGAATGGTACGCCCCTTGATAAGCCACAGATGCTCCACAATAAAACATATCTTTTAGGCTCAGATGGCCTAGGAAGGGATTTGTTCATTAGAATTATTTACGGCGCCAGGATTTCACTTCTTGTTGGCTTCTTTGCTGCTTTTATTAACTTCGTAGTGGGGGTTGCTTATGGTGCCATTGCTGGCTATAAAGGTGGCAGGATTGACAATGTAATGATGAGAATCGTTGATGTTATTGACTCTGTTCCTATGACTCTATATGTCATTCTCATTATGGTCATTGTCGGACCTGGTATTCTATCGATCATCATTGCTTTAGGCTTGACCTATTGGGTCAAGATGGCACGGATCGTTCGTGGCCAAGTTTATACATTAAAAAATCAAGAGTTTGTTAAGGCCGCTATTGTAACAGGTGCAGATACGAAGCGTATCATCAAGAAGCATCTTATCCCCAACATGATGGGACCAATTATGGTCAACATTGCGATGCAGATCCCCAGTGCTATCTTCAATGAAGCTTTCCTCAGCTTTGTTGGCTTAGGTATCTCTGCTCCCATGGCTTCCTGGGGGACTCTGTGTAACGATGCCCTTCCAGGTATTTATATGTATCCTTATCAGATGATTTATCCGGCTTTTGCTATTGCACTTACCATCCTTACATTTAACCTGTTTAGTGATGGCCTTCGGGATAGTCTTGATCCCAAACAAAGAAATTAGGTTGCCAAGATGAGTGAAAAACTATTAGAAGTAAACAACGTCTCGATATCCTTTTATACCCATGTAGGAGAGGTGCAGGCAGTTCGCGACCTAAGCTTTGTTTTACATAGGGGCGAAATGATGGGCATTGTCGGGGAATCTGGCAGTGGGAAAAGTGTGACATCTTTAGCGGTTATGCGCCTATTGTCATATCCTGGTCAAGTGAAGCAGGGCCAGATCATCTTTAAAGGAAAAAACTTACTCCAGCTCCCCAAAAAGCAAATGCAGGGTGTTCGAGGGCGCGAGATAGCTATGATCTTCCAAGATCCCATGACTTCTTTAAATCCTCTTTTTACCATTGGTAACCAAATCTCAGAAGCTATCTTGACTCATAATAAAATGAGTCAGAATAAGGCTAAAGAGAAAGCAATTGAGATGTTGAGACGTGTCGGTATCCCTTCGCCGGAGGAGCGGTATCATTCCTACCCCCATGAATTTTCAGGTGGTATGCGTCAGCGTGCCATGATTGCTATGTCCCTCGCTTGTGAGCCTGACCTTTTAATCGCTGATGAGCCTACCACTGCTCTAGATGTGACTATTCAAGCTCAGGTTCTTGATATGATGAAAAATTTAAACGAAGAAATGGGTACTGCAACCATCTTAATTACCCATAACCTGGCCGTAGCATCGACGCTATGCCATAAAATTATGGTCATGTATGGCGGCAAAATTATGGAGGAGGGGAGCCGGGAGGATATTTTCTATAATCCACATCATCCTTATACAATGGGACTTTTGAATGCTTTGCCCAAAAAAGATCAAAGTGGCGAGAAAAAACGTTTGGTTCCTATCGTTGGATCGCCTCCTGATATGCTTAAGCCGCCGACAGGCTGCCCTTTTTATCCGCGTTGTAGGTTTGCAATGAAGATTTGTGCCGCTATGGATATTCCTGAATTTTTTATTAATGATAATCATCGTGCACACTGCATGCTGTGCCACCCTGATGCGCCAAGGAATGCGGAATATGAAGCTCAGCTAGGAGGAATACGTAATGTCTAATCAATGTCTCCTTGAAGTGCAAAATCTTAAAATGTATTTTGCCAAGCATACTGGTTTGATAAGACGCAAAACTGCCATCATTAAAGCGGTAGATGATGTCTCATTTAAAATAAACCGTGGCGAGACGGTTGGCTTGGTAGGTGAGTCTGGTTGCGGGAAGTCGACAACAGGCTATTCCATTATGCGCTTATATAAACCAACTGCGGGTAAAATTCTGTACGATGGACAGGATCTTTGTGCACTAGATGAAGAAGCTATGTGGGATTATCGTAAAAAGATGCAAATGATCTTTCAGGATCCTTATGCCTCTTTGAATCCTCGCATGACCATTGCAGACATTATCGGTGAGCCTCTCGATATTTTCGATATTTGTCATGGCAAGGATAGGCAGAAAAAAATTTATGAGCTATTGGATATGGTGGGACTTAAAAAAGATCATGCGAGTCGCTATCCTCATGAATTTTCAGGGGGGCAAAGACAGAGAATTGGTATAGCGAGGGCTCTTGCTGTTAATCCGGAATTCATTGTCTGTGATGAGCCTATATCAGCTTTGGATGTCTCTATACAAGCGCAAGTGATTAATATGCTGGAAGACCTACAAGCACAAATGGGGCTTACCTATCTTTTTATTGCTCATGATCTTTCTATGGTTCGTCACATCTCTCAAAAAGTTGGTGTCATGTATTTGGGTTCTCTAGTGGAGTTTGCTACCACAGAGGAATTGTTCAGCCATGTGTTGCACCCCTATACCAAGGCCCTGTTAAGTTCAGTACCTGAGCTGGATCCTGCCCTCAATCAACTGGATAAAAGACAACTGCTGGAAGGCGAAATCCCTAGTCCTTTAAATGCGCCTAAGGGTTGCAAATTTGCCACCCGTTGCCCTCAAGCGACGGATATTTGTTTTTCTGACCAAAGACCTGCACTTACCGAGGTTAGTCCAGGACATTTTGTAGCCTGCCATCAGATTAAGGAAAATTAATATGCATAAGTTAACAGAACTCATTAAAAATGATATGAAGCCTGCCCTGGGAGTTACGGAACCTGGGGCTATTGCTTTTGCTGTTGCCAAAGCTAGGGACTACCTAACTGGTGAAGTTCAGAACATCACAGTGAAACTCAACAGTGGTATGTACAAAAATGCCTTCACTTGTGGCATTCCCAATAGTAAACATTTTGGTAACCATTACGCTGCCGCCCTAGGTGCTATTGCAGGCAGGGCTGAACTGGGCTTAGAGTGCCTGGCGGATGTTACAGATCAGGATGATGAATTAGCAGAGCAATGGATTCAGGCGGATCGTGTTCAGGTACTTCTGACCGAGATGACGAGCACTATTTTCATCCAGGCACTTGTATTGAATGCAGAGGATGATGTTTGTCTAACGATACAAGATGCGCACACGCACATTACTGAGATAAAACATAAGGGCGAAGTTATTTTTGAGCAAGCCCGCCTTAAATCCGATCAGGGTGGCCAAATAGATCAAAGTAGCGAGCCCCTTATTCATCAATACTCTTTAGCCCAAATACTTGAATATTGTGACACGGTACCGGCTGAAGAAATCCGTTTTGTCGATGCTGCCTATAAGATGAATATGGACCTCTTTTATTTAGGCCTTGAGAGCCCTAAAACTACTTTTATCAAGTATTTCCTGCAAGACAATGGTGGAGAGATTATTTCTAAGGACGAATTAAAGACAGCATCTTTATTATGCAATGGTGCTATAGAGGCTAGGGTTTTGGGCCTTAATAAACCTGCTATGAGTATCACTGGCTCAGGTGCACATGGGATCATCACCACCTTACCCTTATATGCGATCGCAAAGTGCCGGGGGCTCAGTGATGAGGCTTTACACCGGGCTACCATGCTCAGCTACCTCGTGTGCACTTACATTAAAGAGTATTCAGGCAAATTATCTGCCTTTTGCGGATGCGCCATCGCTGGTGGCACGGGTATGGCCCTAGGTCTCGTTTATCTATTTGGGGGACGTTTACAGGAACTAGAGTATTGTCTTAACGGCATGGGTGGCAGCATTACAGGCATGGTCTGTGATGGCGGCAATCAAGGCTGCACCATGAAAGGAGTAGCTGCTGTACAAACGGCTTATCAAGCAGCCTCTATGGCTATGCGTGGCATTCACTTAGATCCTATTCATGGAATCAATGGTCTTACACCAGAAGCTACCATGCGGAATATGGGCCGCATTGCATCGCCCGGGATGGTTGAGACGGAAAAAACTATTGTTGATATTGTAGGGAACAAATAGTAGACAGTCTCGTAATGAAAAGGTCAATTTGATATGAAGAGAAACAAGATGTGTTGGCATGAGTTGTGTCAAGTATCGTGAATAAGGCTTTTGGCAACCTTGCTTTCTAATACTTTAGTTCAAACCTAAGTAGGGCCTGCTAAATGAAGAGAAAACGCCTGAAAAGGCGGGGCATAGATGCCGTTTTTGGTATAATTAGTGCAAGAGAATAACGCATATCAGCGCACAAAGCTTGCACCAAAACATACCAAAACATACGGAGAACAGAATGTACAAACACAATGCGCGCCAAATGGAGTTCAGCGATGAACGACCGGAAATGTTTGGGAATCTGCCCCTGAATCCAGACAATCGTTGGGTGAAACTAGCGCAGCTGATTCCCTGGTCCAAAGTGGAAGAGATTTACCAGCAAAACTTCAAAAGCAGGCGGGGGCAGGATCCACTGCCCTCTCGTCTTGCCCTCGGCATCCTGATCGTAAAAGAAAAGCTGGGCTTGGCAGATCGTGAAACGGTGGACGCGCTGCGGGAGAACCCGTACCTCCAATATTTTGTAGGCTACGGAGAATACAGCTACAACGTAAAGCTGGACCCTTCCATGCTGACGCATTTTAGGAAGCGCTTTCCCGCAGACGTCATCGCCCAGACGAATGCCTGGATCGTGGATCGGATGATCCACCCGGAGCAGGATGAGGATGAGGATCTTTCTAGGGGAGCAGGCGGTACCGGTACGGGGCAAAAGGTTGACAAGGAAGGGGAGAAACAGGAGCCTTCCGGAACGCTGATTCTGGACGCAACCTGTGCCCCTCAGGATATACAGTTTCCAACAGACGTCCGTCTCCTGTCGGAAGCACGGGAGCTTTTGGAAGCGATGCAGGATACCCTGCAAGAGGGCCGAAGCGAGAAGAAACCGAGGAATTACCGGGAGAGGGGCGCCAGAGACTACAAGCGTTTCTGCCGGAACCGCCACCCGAGGAAGGGTGAGATTCGACGAGCGGTCAAGAAGCAGCTGCAGTATGTGGAACGAGACCTCAGGATTGTGGAAGCGATGCAAAAGGACAGCCGTGCAGATTTAAGTTCTTTGTAAGAGAGCTACCTTGCGACCATAAAGAAACTTTACGAGCAGCAGCGTCAGATGTTTGACGAACGAAAGCACCAGTGTGAGCATCGCATTGTGAGTCTTCACCAGCCGCATGTGCGGCCGATCGTACGAGGGAAAGTCCGTGCGGGGACGGAGTTTGGAGCCAAACTGACGGCCAGTGTTGTGAACGGTTATTGCCAGATCGAACGTCTTTCCTGGGAAGCCTACAACGAAAGTGAAGACCTGGAGGGGGCGGTCGAGGCCTACCAAGTAAGATACGGCCATTACCCGGAACGTGTCTTGTCAGACCAGATCTTCCGAACGAGAAAGAACCTGAGTTACTGCAAGGAACACGGCATCCATTTGAACGGCCGACCACTGGGAAGGCCACCCAAGGACAAAGCCCTGTACGCTGAGCAGAAGTGTTTGGAACGGTCAGAGTCCGGGGAACGGAACGCGATTGAAGGCAAGTTTGGAGAAGGCAAAAGTAGCTATTCCCTGGGCCGCGTGATGATGCGTCGCCAGGATACGAGCGAAACCTCAATCTATCTGACCTTCCTGGTGATGAACCTGCAAAAGAGCCTAAGAGAATTTTTTGCGCCCATTTTGCTAGGGCTCTTTTAGCTTAAACAGGAAAGAAAATGGCTCCCAGTTTTCTGTTGAGGACACCTGGAAGCCGTTTTGAAGAATTAATATTATTGGTTAATCGGCTAGCTGATTGATTCAGCAGACCCTATTTTAATTTCCATTGGCCCTGGTACCACTGCTCATACGGGCAAGGCTTGGTTTTACCGCAGATCCAGCTCTATATCCCCTTCGCCCTGGCTGCAGTACCAGCTGTCCGCGCCTGTGATCTCCTCTGGACTGACGTTCTTGCTTAAAATCAGGGCGATCATCTGATCGTTGGGTGGGGGAGTGGGTGTGGGCCGGTAGCCATTGGCTTTGAGGACTTTAAGATAATGCCCGTAAAGGCCGCAGCTGAGCACCAGATAATCCCAGTTCTTTTTCAGCGCGACTCTGCTGATGGCCCTGGACAGCTCCGCGATATCCTGCTCATTAAAAGGGTCGGTAAAAAACTCGCAGACGTTGCCCATGACGGAATGGCTGGTATGGCCTTCACGGAGAATGGCGAAACCCACGATCTCCTGACCGCGGCGAGCGATCAGGGTCTGGTAAGCGACGTCCGGTCGCTGGTTGTAGCGATAATTCAGATATTTGAAATCGCGAACTAGAAGAATCTCATATAAATCTTTATAACGCTCCCAGCAGGACTGAATTTCAGGCGGAACCTGCTGGAGCCATTCAAAGCGGAGGCTGCTGTCTTTTTGTTTGCAGCGCTGTCTGAGAATCTGGCCATAGATCTTGCTGCCCAGCCTGGCCAGCGCGGCACTTTTGATTTTCCTTTGAAGATAGCCACGAAGGCAGATGGGTTGAACCAGCACCTCTCTTTTGAAAAGACTTAGCCAGCCAAATTTTTGATAGCCGGGGTAGGAGGCAGCGTTAGCCAGGCCAAGAATGACATCGACGCCCGCTTTGCGCCCTGCCTCGACGGAGTTATCGGTCATCATCCTGAAGATCCCCTGGCGCTGGTAGTCGGGATGCGTCATGGTCTTCACGGAATGAGCCATTAAAACGGTTTTTCCCCGGATATACAATTCGCCTGGGATCAGGCCATCGCAGGCAATCGCTTTGTCACCCTCTTTTAAGAGAAAAAGCAGGTTGCCGTCGGGATGATAAGGATTATCGTTTAAGAGCCATTGGTGCATGGCTTTATCGACGTTGGCGCCCGGACCGAAGCAGGTCAGACTGAGCTCCTTAAAGGTTTCGTAATCGCGATTAAGATCGATATGTTCAATGCTTCGTTCCAAAGAAAAATACTCCTGCGCTTATAGGCCGCTTTTTATCAGCCGATTTTACTTGTCTTCGTCAATATCGGAAATACGCTTTAAGATCCCATAGAGAAAACGGTTGGGGTTCACGCTGAAGGTGCCCGGCTTTTCGATGACCACGCCGCCGAAACTCTTTTTGAAGTGATACACGCCCTCGTCATCGTAGTGGGCATAGGCGCCGGCGGTTCCATAAAAGTCATAGATGGGAATACCACTTTTAATGGCCCAGTTCATGGCCTCCCACTGCAGAGCGTAGGGCGCATTAAAGCTGAGATAACGATCGTAGGCTCCGCTGAAAAGATAGGTGATCGAATCAACATAGCGGATGAAAACCGCGGCGGCCATGGGAATCACCGGACCCTCCGGTCGCAGGCCCTCTAATTCCTGAAGCTTTTCGTTAAAGCCGTCGATGGCCTCCTGGGCCACCATCATGCGGTTCTCCATCTTGCGGGTCGGCTTCGCCTCGTGACGGGCTCTGGCATCCTCCAGTTCGGCTTCCTGCTCCGCCCGCATATCTTTCAGCCGTTTTTCATATAGATCCAGATCAAGCTCGGCGATGAGAAAGCGGACATCGCCGCTTTGGGAAAAGTGATGGTATAAGCTCTGGTAGTAGCTCAAACCTCGATTGTTAAATTGACGGCGTTCAGCCGTATGTTCAAGAATTTGATCGAATTTATCGAGTTCATCGTAGGCCAGATCGCGGACGATTACATTCTGCTTGAGGGTTTTGCGAACGGCCCAGCGTGCCTGACCTCCGAATGATTCCATGAGCTGATCTTCATCTTTTATCTGGGACATATCCTTGTAAAAGAACCAGCGGATGTCATTGGTGGCATAGTGGTTGTGGTAACCGTGGTGATGGAAACCGGCCTTCAGCAAATTGTCGACCAGGTGGTGATTATCATAGCCCCCAGGCACGATCGCGCCATCAATATCATGCTCAATCAAATTAAAATTGGGAAGAATCTGTACCTGAGCAATGCCTTTTTTGGAAAGGTGCTGAATGAGGCCCTTACGCAGGAGAACTAAATCCTCGAGATTGTTATAATCCATAAGCATGCCGCCGGAGGCGGTCATGATCTTAAAAACTTTACGATAGGGGTGAACCGTAAAAAGGCCGGCAGCGATGACTTTATCGCCATCCTTCAAGCCATAATAATGGACCTCATAGCCTCGCTCAGCCTGTGACCGGGCCATGGGAACCGATTGCAGGAAGCTCGCCGGCCGAAAGGAACGACTGAAGGCGTCAAATTCGCTTTCACTTAATTCGCAAAAAGTCTTCATCAATATCACCAACTTGTTTTAAGCAAAATACTCAGTTTAAAGAAAGCCACCTTCAGCCCGTTGTACGGACGACCTGAAATCAGCCAGGACAAGGCTTTTTCAAACTTTCTTTATTATAGCAAGCTCAGGCGCGGGAGCAAGCTGAACTTCTGTCTTTTGATGGACTGCCTTATCGAAGCGTGGAACAGAGATACAACTTTCCATCATAAATTGTCGGTGTCGAGAACGAGGGTGAAGGGGCCATCGTTAATCAGGGAAACCTGCATGTCGGCCCCGAATTGTCCGCAGCCATATTCCGGGTATTCGATGGAGACGAGCTCCAGAAAGTATTCGTAGAGTTCGTTGCCAAGCTTTGGATCCGCGGCTTCGATAAAGGAGGGTCGGTTGCCTTTTTTACAGTTGGCCCAGAGGGTGAACTGGGAGACGATGAGGACGTTGCCTCCGACCTGGGAGAGGGAGAGGTTGGTTTTGCCGTTTTCATCTTCGAAAATGCGTAGGGCGGAGATTTTTCTCCAGAGTTTTTCCGCTTCGCTACGGCTGTCACCCTGGCCGACGCCAAGTAAGATCAGATAGCCCTGGCCGATGCGGGCTTTCTCTTTGCCTGCGATTGTGACGGAGGCTTCGCTGACGCGCTGAATAATTGCTCTCATTTTGTTCCTTTCATTCCGGCACCTTATTTTATTCCCGGACATTTTTTGCCAGTGCTTACTTGCGTTGGCAGACTTCGTTGATGCTGGCCAGCCACTCCAGATCGAGGCTGTTGAGTTGTTCCTGTGTGAGCCGCATCTCCCAGTTGCCGCCAATGGTTCCGGGATGATTGATGCGATAGCTGCTGTCGAGCCCCAGAAGATCGGTGATGGGCACGATGACGAGATTGGCGACACTCTGCCAGAGGGTGAGGATGACGCGGCGGCAGAGGGGACTCAGGGGGCCATCGATATCTCGTGAATCGTCCGTTAGTCCAAAGTACCTGCAGATGAGCTGCCATTCTTCATCACTGGCCGCTCTGGCCCAGCCGAGCAAGGTATCGTTATCGTGGGTCCCGGTAAAAGCGACGATGTTGGCTTTGTAACTGTGCGGGCGGTCTTTGGACTCGAAAAAGGGATCAAAGGCGAATTGCAGAACTTTCATCCCGGGAATGCCGGTGGCCTGCAGAAACTGGCGAACGTCGGCAGTAATTTCTCCAAGGTCTTCGGCGATAAAAGCGCCCTGTGGATAGAGGCGAAGAAGGTCTTCAAAGAGGTCCATGGCCGGGCCTTTTTCCCAGACGCCGTTGATGGCGGTTGACTCTCCTGCGGGCACGGCCCAGTAGGATTCAAAGCCGCGGAAGTGATCGAGGCGCAGAAGGTCGTACCACTCCATGGCCTTGCCAATGCGTTCGATCCAATAGCGGTACTTGTCCTCCTTCATCTTATCCCAGCTATAAAGGGGGTTGCCCCAGAGCTGCCCTTCGGCACTGAAATAATCCGGGGGGACTCCCGCAACTCTGCTGGGATAGCCGTTCTCATCTGTCTCAAAAAGTTCCCGACGTCCCCAGAGATCCGTCGAATCAGCCGCGGGATAAATGGGCAGATCGCCAATCACGGCAATGCCGAGCTCATTGATTTGTCGGCGAAGTTCGCTCAATTGTTTGAAAAATTCATATTGCTCAAAAATGTAATAGTGAATACTTGCCGCGTGTTCACGGGCAAAGTTGCGCACGGTTTCTTCATCTTTCTTCTGCAGCAGGGGATCGGGCCATTCCCACCAGGGCTTTTCACCGAAAATTTCGCGGGCTGTCATAAAAACAGCGTAATCTTCGAGCCAGGAGACCTCTTTTTGACGAAAGCGGGTGAGCTCTTCAAAATCACGCGTTGCGAAGCGCGTAAAGGCCTGTTTCAGGATCTGAGTATGTCGGGGTAAAGCCTCGCCATAGTGTATCCTCGGGCTCACCTCGTCAACATAGAGGGAACGCAGTTCCTCATCGCTGATCAGGCCATCCTTATAAAGGCCTCGAGGGTCAATAAAGGCCGGATTACCAGCGAAGCTGGAGATGCACTGGTAAGGAGAGGCGAAGGCGCCCGGAGGGGAGAGGGGGAGCACCTGCCAGCGGCTGATGCCCGCTTTTTTCAGAGAGCGTGCAAAATTCAGCGCTTCTTCACCAAGAACGCCCCAGGCAAAGGGACCGGGCAAACTGAAAACGGGCATGAGAACCCCCGATGAACGAATCATAGTGACCTCCTGAAAGGGTTTGGGCTTTCTCTGAAAGTAAAGCGCATTGAGGCTGAGCAGCGTTCGCCAGGCCTCTGGATGATGGAAGGAAAGCTGGGGTGCCGCAGGGCATCGGGATATTTCTGAAATTCCAGACAGCAGGCAAAATGTTCGGGAAAATGTCCGGTCTTTTTGCTGTCGCCACTTTTGCAGGCGTAAACCTGCAGACCCGGAAGATCTGACGTGGCCTGCAGGAGCAGACCGCTCTCAGCTGAATAGAGTTCCACAGGGGCAAAACGGCTGTTGTCAGGCAGAGAATGGCTGTGCATAAGAGCGCTGTTTTCAAGGACGAAATAATGGTCGAGTTCGCCAAGCTGCGGATCGTCTTCAATCTGTCTCAGCGCGTCTCCCAATCTTCTGGGACTGGTAAAATCCATTGTCGTTGCCTTCAGCGAGCGAAGTTCTCCCGTCGGGCACTTGTCCTCACCTTTGGGCAGGAAAGCCTCTGCGCGCAGCCGCAGTTCCTGATCCTCAATCGTCGCCGCTTCAGGGTTCAGATTGAAGTAAGCATGAAAGCAGGGGTTGAAGAGGGTATCAGCTGAACTCACTTGTTCGAAAGAAACACGGAGGGCAGGTCCTTCCAGCTGATAATGCCAGCTGATCCTGCGTTCTCCGGGGTAACCGTCATCTTCGGGGGAAGTCTCCAGGCGGAAAACGAGGCCGGCAGGATTTTCCAGGCTGCCCTGCCAGATACGGGAATGATAGCCCCGTGCGCCGCCATGAAGATGATTTTTCCCCTCGTTGGCATCGAGGACGAGTGTTCCTGAATCCAGAGACAGCTCGACCTCTCCCAGGCGATTGGCGACGGGACCAACAGCTGCATTGTAATAAGGGTAATGCTGCAAACGCCAGGGAATATCGGCTTCGCCACGCAGCACTTCCTGCAGGCCACGGCTTGTCTTCACTTTTAGAGAGAGCAGGGAAGCGCCGAGTTCACAGGCTTCAAGTCTGAGAAACTCATTTTCAGCGACTAAGACCTGCGGAACTGCAGACGACACTGTTTTTTGCCTTAAAGATAAGGGCATCGGCATCCTCCTCAAAAACAAGAAGCTGATGGAGTTTATTTCTGCTATTCTACGATATTTTCAGCTAAAGGACACGCCTGGACGAAAGGATGCCTGGCCCTCTTGCTTCCGGCCTTCTGTGCTATCATAGGAATACACTTAAGTTGTCGGAAGATTTGTCGCAGGCGAGGGATGGAAGTGATGCTTGAAAAGGGACGTTTTCAAGTTTTGCCTGCGAAGTTCTGAAGAAGTTCTGAAGTCATTTTGAAAAGGGAATCTTATGAGAATCATGGGGATAGACCCAGGCTATGCCATTACCGGCTATTGCATCCTGGATTATGAAAGTGGTCGCTTTGCCGTGAAAGACTACGGTTTGGTTTCGACCTCCTCTAAATCGCGATTCCCGGATCGTCTGCTGACCATAGACCGAAGCCTCAGTGAGATTATCGCTCGATACAAGCCACAGGTCATGGCCATCGAGGAACTCTTTTTTGCCCGTAATACGACGACTGCCATGGGCACAGCGCAGGCACGGGGAGTGGCTATCGTGGCTGCGGCTCGCCGCGGCTTGCCAGTTTTTGAGTACACTCCTATGCAGGTCAAACTCGCGGTGACCGGTTATGGCAAGGCAGAAAAAAGCCAGGTGCAGGAAATGGTGCGGCGTATCCTGCATTTAAAGGAAATCCCCAAGCCTGATGATGTCGCGGATGCCGTAGCGATTGCCATCTGCCATGCTCATTCGGGGAACCGCAAGGAAGCTCTGGCGGTTTCAGGTTACCAGTAAGGTGTCCGGGCTGGCACGGTCCCGAAGCCTGGTAGTCCGTTGCCAGAGATTGCCGCTTAGGCCAGAGTCAGCGTAGAGAAAATTGTGCGGATTCAGATATCTGTAATAAAGATTTTTGACAGGAAAGGTGAAGACGTGATTGCGTTTATCGAAGGCAAAGTTCTGGAGAAGAATCCGGATTACCTCATTTTATTGCACGAGGGCGTGGGCTTTCGCCTCAACTATGACCCGCTGGCTGCAGGGCGTCTTCCTGAAGTGGGACAGGAAGCCCGGATTTACACCTATCTTCATGTACGTGAAGACGAGCTCAGTCTCTATGCTTTTCCCACTTACGAAGAGAAGCAGCTTTTTGAACTGCTGCTCACGGTCAGTGGCTTTGGCCCCAGGATTTCCAGTACCATGGTGGCTTCCATGCCCCCCGATCGTTTTGCTCTGGCGGTCGTTAATGGCGATGTTAAAGCGCTTTCCTCTGTTAAAGGGGTTGGCCGGAAATCCGCCGAGCGCCTTATTCTGGAACTCAAAGACAAATTAAAGAAACGTGCAGGACAAGTTCCCGCGGTTACTGCGGAAAATGCGGAGGCTGAGGCGGTCTTCAACGACACGGCTCATGAGGAAGTGCTCTCTGCCCTGCTGCTTCTTGGCTACAGTCAGAAGGAAGCCGCGGCAGCTTTGAGCCGGGTTTTGAAGAACAGAGAGGATGTACCGAAACTTGAAGAGCTTATCCGTCTCTCTCTGCGGGAACTTGCTCCAGCCTGAGGCAGGCCAGAACCTGATTTTTCAGCGGAGGAATGAGTGATGTCAGAAGAAGGTTATTTCAGTATATTTTCCGAAGATAACGCGTTTGAGGAAGAACCGGAAGAGCGCGTTATTTCCCGCGAGCTTCATAAGGCGGAGAGGGATGAGCCTTCCATGCGCCCAACGAGCTGGGACGAATACTATGGCCAGGACAAAATCAAGTCTAATCTGGAGGTTTTTATTAAGGCGGCCCTGAGCCGTGGAGAAGCTCTGGATCATGTTTTGCTCTATGGCCCTCCGGGGCTGGGCAAGACAACTCTGGCGGCGATTATCGCTAATGAATTAGGTGTCAGTCTCAAAATGACTTCGGGACCAGCGATAGAACGGCAAGGTGACCTTGCGGCCATGCTGACGAATCTGCAAGCGCACGACGTTCTTTTTATCGATGAGATTCACCGCTTAAACCATGCTGTCGAAGAAGTGCTCTATCCCGCGATGGAAGACTATGCCCTCGACATCATGATCGGCAAAGGGCCTTCTGCGCGTTCGATCCGCCTGGATCTTCCGCCCTTTACTCTGATCGGTGCGACGACACGTGCGGGGCTTCTGACTTCGCCGCTGCGCGATCGCTTCGGCATGATCTGTCGCCTGGAGCTCTATCAGCCGAAGGACATTGCGCAGATTCTCCAGCGCAATGCCAATGTCCTCAAGATCGGTATCAGCGATGAGGGACTTAAAATTATCTCCGGCCGCTGCCGGGGTACACCGCGAATTGCCATCCGTATTCTGCGCCGCTTGCGTGACTTTGCTCAGGTGATGGGCAAGGATTGTATCGATGCAGACATCGCGGAAAAAGGACTTGCAGCTCTGGAGATAGACCATCTGGGCCTGGATTCGACGGATCTCACGCTCATGCGAAAGATGGCAGAGCTCTTTAACGGCGGACCCGTCGGTCTCGATACACTGGCTGCAATCACGGGGGAAGATCCGCGCACCATTGAAGATATCTACGAACCCTATCTCATGCAGATCGGCTATATCAGCAAGACTCCGCGCGGGCGCATCCTTTCCGAAGCCGCTTTCAAACATCTGGGAATCCCCTGGCCGGGTCCGGATAAGAGCGCTGAGCCTCCTGCAGACGCCGAAGGGTCTCGGGGAAAGCAAATCAGTTTCGTGGAAACACAAGAGTAGAGCGGAGGGGCAGGCCGCTTCGTGCTCCTGCTCAGTCCGCCATCCTGACGTTATCGCTTCCTGGCGTGTTTTATTAAGGAAAGGCCTGAGCAGAGTCCGCCTTAAGCCGGAGCGGCTACGCTTTTTCTTTTCCTTCTTCAGCGGGGCTTAGAAAGTCATGAGGGTTTCTTGCTTCCACGTAGATGGTCTTAAAGTTTTTATAAATCAGGTGGCCGGGTTTAGCGCCTCTGGCCTTGGAAAGATTTTTTACGGGACAGTAGTCAATTTCGACTTTGCCGCCTGAGTTTGCGCGATTAGCAGACGAAAACCAGGCGGCGACAGAGGCCGCATCCTCAATGGAGAGTTCATCGGCTTCACGGCCATCCAGATGCAGCACGACGTGTGAACCAGGGATGTTGTGGGCGTGAAACCAAAGATCATTTTGATGGGATTTGCGCAGACTCAGCTGTTCATTTTCAAGGTTGTTGCGCCCCGAACGGATGAGCAGGCCGTTCTGTGAAAAATACGCCCGGAAATTATGCGAAACCGGGGAGGCTTCAACTTGCTTCTGCTTCTTTTCGGGCAAAGTATTCCGGGCTTTTTTCTTTTTACGTGAGGAAGGACGTCCCGGATTGAGCCTGTCTTTTAACGGGCGTTCGGCTTTTTCACTTCGCTGCTCTGCCATGCCTTCAGGCCGTAGTTCATGCCGTATTTCATCTTCGACAGCCTGAATATCCTCAGGGTTTTCGGCGCGTTCAAGGGCAACGGCCAGACTTTCGATCCATGCTTCTTCAGCGCGGTCTTTCCTGAGAAAAGTTTCTGCGTGACGTCGCTTTTCTTCGGCCTTGCGATAATGTTTAAAAAAGCGTTCAACGTTTCCGGGAAGGTTCAGGGAGGGATCCAGGGGGATGAGCAGCTCTTTTCCATCAGGATCATAGTAGTTCTTCACACTCACGTGGGAAGGGCGATCTGTCCTGCCCTTAAAGGCGTAAAGCGAGGCCTGTAAAAGTTCGCCATAAAGACGATATTGTCCGGCTTTTTCACCTTCACGCAGATCTTCCTCGTGGAGACTCAGCTTGCGGCTGTTTTGTTTGCGGATCCGGCTCAGACGTTTTTCGGCGGCTTTTTTCTGCTCCACAAAGCGAAGTTTGCGTTCGCGGGCTTCGTAAAACTCATCCATGGCGGCAGAAAGAGAGGCGCATTCTTTGAGCCGAGGCAGGAGGGTCAGGGGCAGGGCATGAAAGTCATAAACGGAGGTGTCACCGGGGCGACTGGCGTAGAGGGAGGGTCGTGCCTCGCAGGCGGCACATTGTGTGAGGAGCGTGCCGAGGGCTGCGGCGAGGACTTTCTCTTCATCGTCCTTAAGCTCGGCAAAAGTCATTTCTTCAGGAAGCCTGGCACGAAACAGGAGTTCGCGGACGAGCAGTGGAGAAAAGCCGCCAAGCGTGTCCATAAAGAGATGATAAAGATTCTTGTCTGTGCTGCCGTCCAGGAGAAAAGAGGGGATTTTTCCATTTTCAAGTTCCCTTTGCCCTTGGGCAAGAATCAGGCTGACGGGGTGTTTATTCTGTCTGGGAGGTTCCAGGTAGGGCCGGGCAGGCATAAGTTCGCGCAGGCGATTTACGGAGTGGTCAATATGTCTGATGGCATCGTGAATGATTTTATCTTCTGAGAGCAGGATCAGATTGGAGTGACGACCGGTAAGTTCAGCGACCAGGCGTTTTTCACAGAGATCTCCATATTCATTGCGCACCTGTATGAGCAGGGAGAAGACACGTTCGCCTTCTTCGTGTTCGAGTCCGATGATTTCCCCGCCGGTCAGAAGCTTGCGCAGCAGCATGCAAAAAGCGGGCGCTAACTTGGGGTTTGGACCAGCTTTGCAGCGCAGGTAGGCCCTGGGTGCTGAGGGGTTTGCGGAGAGAAAAAGCTGTTCCTGACGACCGCTTTGCCAGAGATGCAAGCTGAGATCATAGGCCGCTGGCTGAAAAATACGGTTGATCCGCGATCCTATTATTTTTTCACTCAATTCTCTGCAGAGAAAATCTGTCGTTATTCCGTCGAGAGGCATGGAGAGATCCTTCTTTCACAGGCGATGCGCTTGTCCTATTCACTATGATATAATAACAAAATTGGAGGGAAAGATGGCCGAAACAAGACGAAAGAGTGCCAGTGAGAAGAATAGCCGCAGCAGTCACGGCAGAGCAAAACCGACCCCGGTAAAATCGTCGGATCCAAGGGCTTTTAGCAGCCTTTTTTCTTTTTTCAGAGAAAAGCCGCTGGGCCGAAGCCTGCTCTGTCTGTTTCTTTTTATCATGCTGCCGGCTTTGAATTTACTCCTTTCCTGGAATCAGCTTGATCGCTTCCTTCTGTTTTGTGGCCTTGAACTTTTGCTTGCACTCATCATGGCCTGGAGTCTCTTTCTCTACCGCCGACACCAGAATTCCGGGAGGAAAAATGAATGAAACTGCTGGTCTGCAATGATTATCAAGAAATGAGCAAGAAGGCGGCTGCCCTGATTGCTGCTCAGGTTAAATTGTTCCCTGAGAGTATTCTCGGCCTGGCTACCGGATCAACACCCATAGGGACCTATGATGAGCTGATTCGCCTTTATAACACTGGTGAGATTGATTTTTCTGAGATTGAAACGGTCAACCTTGATGAATATGTCGGTCTGGGGCCGGATCATGAGCAGAGCTATCGTCATTTTATGAATGAACAGCTTTTCAATCATATCAATATTGACCCTGAAATGACACATGTGCCGAATGGCCTTGCTGCCAATCCCGAGGAAGAAGCGGAAAATTATGAAATGATGGTCGAGTGCCTCGGTGGAATTGACTTGCAGGTCCTGGGGCTTGGTCCCAACGGACATATCGGTTTCAATGAGCCTGACAGTTTCTTTACCCCTGCGACCCATGTCGTTGACTTGAGCAAAGAGACCATTGATGCCAACTCACGTTTCTTTTCCTCACGCGCTGAGGTTCCCCATCAGGCCATTACCCTGGGGGTCAAGCAGATCATGCAGGCCGGCAAGGTCATTCTGCTGGTGAGCGGGGAAAAGAAGGCAAAGGCTTTGAAAGCGGCGGTTACGGGGCCTGTTACCCCAGACCTTCCCGCCTCGATTTTGCAATTGCATCCCGATTGTACGGTCTTTGCCGATGAAGCGGCCTGCGAGTGGATTTACGATGATTGAGTCTGCCGCCAGCGGATAGACTGATGAAACATGAGGAGCAGATCATGGATCTGCTCTTTTTTATTATCATCTTTATAATATGAAATAATATCCTAAATCAAGCTCTATAGTATGCAAAATAAGGATATTTTCAAGGATATGCAAAAAAGGTGATTGATAAGGCATAAAGTCAAATAAATATTGAGCAGTTTGCAAAAGATATCCAGTTTTTGTCGAAGTGTTGAATTTTCATGCGCTCTGCACTAAACTTAAAACAACTTCTTTTGGCAAGACTCTGTTCTGCTTCACAGCTTATGCAGACTTGCCTGATTCAGAGGAGTGGGGGAGGAACTATGTGGAGTTATATCGTCAAACGCGTCCTGCTTGCGCTGCTGACGGTGTTCATCGTCATTGCGATTACGTTTTTTACGATGCACGCCATACCGGGCGGACCCTTTAATAAAGAAAAGGCGTCAACCCCGGCCGTTAAAGCAGTACTGGAAAGCCGTTTTAATCTCGATAAGCCCATTGGCGAGCAGTTTCTGCTCTACATGGAGAATGCTTTTCTCAAAGGGGATTTCGGGATTTCCACAAAAAATGGTCGCGATATTTCCGAAACGATGAGGAATACCTTTGGTGTTTCCGCCAAACTGGGAGGCATGAGCGCTACCGTCGCTTTGATTTCAGGAACGATCTTCGGAGTGATTGCTGCACTTTACCGCAATCGCTGGCCAGATCGCCTGATCATTTTTCTGACCACTTTTTTCGTTTCGGTTCCCAGCTTTGTCCTGGCGACCATGCTGCTCCTCATCTTTTGCCTGAAGCTGGGCTGGTTCCCGGTTTTCCGGGCAGGTGATCCCAGCTATGTGCTGCCGGTGCTCTCACTGTCCATGTACCCTGCGGCCTATATCACGCGCCTGACCAAGTCGAGCATGCTCGATGTGCTGGGTGAAGACTATATTCGCACAGCTCGTGCCAAAGGCGTCAGCAGCAAAAGCGTGCTCTACAAGCATGCGCTGCGCAATGCCATTCTTCCTGTAATTACCTATCTTGGACCGATGCTGGCGTATACCCTGACCGGTTCTATGGTGGTCGAAACCGTTTTCAGTATTGGCGGTATGGGCCGTGAGTTTGTGCAAGGTATTTTAAATCGCGATTACTCCATGATTATGGGCTGTACGGTTTTTCTCGCCTGCCTCATGGTGGTGATGAATCTCATCTGCGATATTGTCTATAAATTTGTTGATCCGCGTATCGACTTTAGTTAGAAAGGGACGTTACGATGGCAGAAAATAAAATGACATCCCAGGTAATGGGCTCTGGATCAGAGCAGAACGAACGCCCCAGCTTTGAGGCTAAAGAGCTTCTTCGCAAGCGTGTCCTGAGCCTGCAGCCAGATCTGTCGGTGTTTGAGCCAGCTTCCGAAAAAGACAAGGCCCAGCAGGAAGTGATGCGTCCCGCATCCACTTTTCTGAAAGATGGCATCAAGAATTTCAAAAAAAATAAATTGGCGATGTCAATGTTCTTTATTCTGCTGGCTTTGATTATCCTGATTTTCCTCACGCCTTATATCAATCCATACGGTTATGATGAAGTCATTCGCATCAATGGACGTCGCGATAAGAGCCTTGCCAACCTTGGGCCTCTGCAGTGGTCCAGGATGGAACAGAAGGAAATCGATCAGGGGGCAAAGCTGTATCCCCATCTCTTCGGTACCGATTCAGTAGGACGCGACTATTATGTGCGCTGCATGGTCGGCACAAAAATCTCACTTGGAGTAGGCTTCTTTGCCAGCCTCATTGTCCTGGTTATCGGCTTGATTTACGGCTCTGTGGCCGGATATCTGGGGGGCAAGGTCGACCTGATCATGATGCGCATTGTCGATATTATTTACGCTTTGCCAGATACTCTGATTATTATCCTGCTTTCTGTGGTCTTGAGAGAAGTGCTCAAAGATAAGATTCAGGGAACCGTTTTTGCCACTATCGGCACGAATATGCTGAGCTTATTTATTGTCTTCGGCTTACTTTATTGGGTCGGCATGGCGCGTCTGGTGCGTGGCCAGATCCTGACTCTGCGGGAAATGGACTTTGTTATGGCGGCCGAGTCAATTGGTGCCGGCAAAGGTCGGATTATCCGCCGCCATGTTCTGCCGAACTGCATCAGCGTGATTATTATTTCCACGGCTCTGCAGATTCCTTCGGCGATCTTTACGGAAAGTTTTCTTTCTTTCCTGGGCCTTGGTGTTGCCGTGCCGACGCCTTCGCTTGGCTCTCTGGCCAACGACGCCCGCGAAAGTATTCAGAGTTATCCGCATAAGCTGGTCTTTCCCTCCATCCTGATCTGTCTGCTGGTCTTGTCTTTGAACATCATCGGCGATGGTCTCCGCGATGCCTTCGACCCGAAGCTGAGAAAGTAGGGACGTGACATGTCAGATTTTCTATTACAAGTCAAAAACCTTCACACCTCATTTTTTACCGATTCCGGGGAAGTTAAAGCCGTCAACGGGATCTCCTTTGACCTTCCTCATGGCAAGGTTCTCGGCATCGTAGGAGAGTCGGGCAGCGGTAAAAGTGTAACGGCCTATTCCATTATGCAAATCCTGCAGTTTCCTGGTCGTGTCACCGCAGGGGAAGTCCTCTTTGAGGGGACCGATCTGCTGAAACTCAGCAGAAAAGAGATGCAGAAAATCCGCGGGGATAAAATCTCCATGATCTTTCAGGATCCCATGACCTCCCTGAATCCGGTCTTTACGATTGGCAATCAGATCGGAGAGGCGATTAAACTGCATACGGATTTCCGCGGGAGTGATGTTCAGAAACGGACGCTTGAACTCTTGAATCTGGTCGGAATCAACGAACCGGAAAGGCGGATCAAACAGTACCCCTTTGAGTTTTCCGGAGGCATGCGTCAGCGCGCGATGATAGCCATGGCTCTGGCCTGCGAGCCGGATCTGCTGATTGCCGACGAGCCGACGACAGCCCTTGACGTCACCATCCAGGCGCAGATCATTGAACTGATTCAGAGCCTGCAGAAGAAGCTGGGCATGGCCGTCATCATGATTACGCATGACCTTGGCGTCATCGCGAGTATCTGTGATGAGATCATCGTCATGTATGCCGGCGGTATCTGTGAACGTGGCGATGCTGACGATATCTTTTACCAGCCCAAACATTCCTATACGCGGGGGCTTCTCAATTCGATTCCGAAAGTCCGCAAAAGCACGGAGCGCCTGGTGCCTATTCATGGAACACCGATTGACCTGCTCAATCTTCCGCCGGGCTGTCCCTTTGCCCCGCGCTGCAAGGAGGCCATGAATATCTGCCTCAGAGAGCATCCGGAGGAATGGCATATCCATGGCCGCCACTACGCCTCCTGCTGGGCGAATGCCCGCGATCTTCTTGTGGAAAGCGGCGAGCTCAAACTTACGACCAACACAAACGTAACGGAAACACCCGCTGACCGGGAGACGGAGGCAGACTCATGAGCGAATATATTGTTGAAGTCGATCATCTTAAAAAATATTTCCCCGTCAAAACCGGTTTATTCAGCTCTGTTCCCTTAAAAGCTGTCGATGATGTCAGTTTTAAGATTAAAAAAGGTGAGACGCTGGGGCTGGTAGGCGAATCTGGCTGCGGCAAAACGACAGTCGGGCGAACCCTCCTGCATCTCTACGAGCCAACCGCCGGAACGGTGCTCTTTGATGGGCAGGAAATTACTAAAAAGAATCTTCTGGAAATCCGCAAGGATATGCAGATGGTCTTTCAGGATCCATATTCTTCGCTGAACCCGCGCATGACCATCGAGGATATCATCGGAGAACCTCTGGACGTCCATCACCTCTGCAAAACGCGGAAAGAACGCCGTGAACGTATTCGTCATCTTATGGCCCTGGTGGGCCTGAATGCTGAACACGCCACGCGCTATGCCCATGAATTTTCCGGCGGCCAGCGGCAGCGCATCGGCATCGCCAGAGCCCTTGCCGTTGATCCCCGCTTCATCGTCTGCGATGAGTCGGTCTCTGCGCTGGACGTATCCATTCAGGCGCAGATTCTCAATATGTTCAAGGATCTGCAGGAAAAGCTTGGCCTTTCCTATCTCTTTATCGCTCACGACATTCTTGTCGTCACCTATATGAGCGACCGGGTGGCGGTCATGTATCTGGGCAAACTCATTGAGCTTGCCGAGACCAACGAAATTAACGATCATCCCACCCATCCTTACACCCGTTCGCTTTTCTCGGCTGTTCCGATTCCCGACCCCAAAACAGCCCGGGAGAGCCAACGCATCGTCCTTGAGGGCGACGTGCCCAGTCCGCTCAATATGCCGAGCGGTTGCGCCTTCCGCACGCGCTGCCCTTATGCGACAGAACAATGTGCCGCCGAAATGCCTCCGCTGGTCGATCGGGGCTCCGGCCATTTCGTTGCCTGCTGGAATATGTAGGGGCGAAGAAGATCACAGGCATGCCTTGCGGCAATACTTCAGGAGGAAGTTATGAAATCTGGAAAGTACATCGCTCTCGCAGTCGCGCTGATCATGCTTTTTACGCTGATCCCGGCCTTTGCTCCGCTCAAGGTTGAAGCGGCTGTCGACAAACTTGACTGGGCTCCCTACGATGAGCTCATCAAAGGAATCAAAAGTGAAAAGGACTTTGTCAAACGCGAAGCCCTGATGCATCAGGCGGAAGACATGCTGATGGACAGCGGCGCCGTCTGCCCGCTTTATTACTACAACGACCCCTACATGGCCAAAGCTGATCTGCAGGGCTATTACAGCAACCTCTTCGGCTTCAAGTTCTTTATGTTCTCAGACTACGGCGACAAGGACACCGTTCGCATCAATATTGCCAGTGAACCGGACCGCCTGGATCCGGCCCTGAATTCCTCTGTCGATGGCGCCTGCCTGGCCGTCAACAGTTTTGCAGGCCTCTGGACTTATAATGCCGAGGGCAAGCTGCAGAATGACCTGGCCGAAAAAGTCGATGTCAGCGATGATGGTCTGACCTACACCTTTACCCTCAGAGACGGCCTCAAATGGTCCGATGGCAGCCCTCTGACGGCCGCGGACTTTGAGTACAGCTGGAAGCGCGGCGTCAACTGGATGACCGCAGCCGACTATGCCTACATGTTTGACGTCATCGACGGCTATCCGGAAATGCCGGAGCAGCCGGAGGCCAAAGAAGGCGAAGAAGCCAAGCCGACCTTTACGGAAGAAGAAGCCAATGCTGCTGCAGATAAATTGAACGTCAAAGCCTCGGAAGATGGTAAGACCCTGACGGTCGTCCTGAAGAGCCCCTGCGCTTACTTCCTCGACCTCTGCGCCTTCCCCTGCTACTATCCTGTGCAGAAGGCCGCCGTTGAGGGCGCCAAGGGCTTCCGTGACAAAGATGGCAAGATTGTAGAGCCGGGTGCCTGGGCCCTCGAAGCCGGCTTCCCCTCCAACGGCGCCTATGTGCTGAAAGAGTGGAAACACAAGGAATCCATGGTCTACGAGAAGAACCCGAACTACTATCGTGCGGATGAAGTGAAGATCAATCGCCTGGAGTTCATGCTCTCCGACGATGTCTCTGTCATTTTCTCAGCTTATAAAGCGGGAAACCTCGACTTTATCGACGCCGTTCCTGTTGACGAAGTTCCGAATCTCAAGGATAAGGATCCGGAATTCCACATTGTTCCAAACCTCGGCACTTATTTTGTCATCTTCAATGTGAACTCTCCGCTCTTTGACGGCAAAACTGCCGATCAGGCCAAGGCCATGCGTAAGGCAATTTCCCTGCTGATTGATCGTCAGTATATCGTTGACACTGTGGCTCAGACGGGTCAGGAATGTGCCAATACCTTTATCCCGACAGGTATGGCCGATGGCCATGGCGGTGTCTTCCGTGAAAACGATGACGATTTTAAGTATCCTCTCGAAGATGAAAAAGGTTACTTCAGTCTGGAACCGGATTCTGACAAGGCTATTGAACTGCTGAAATCCGCCGGTTTCGAGTTTGACGACAAGGGTATGCTCTCTGAAAACACGCCTCTGCACATCCGTTACCTCACCAATAAATCAGAAGCCCACCAGAAGATCGCCGAGCTGATTCAGCAGGACCTCGCCACCATCGGCATCACCATGGAAGTGGAGCAGATGGACTGGGCGACCACGCTGAACGAACGTAAGGCCGGCAACTATGACGTAGCTCGTCATGGCTGGGTTGCGGACTTCAACGACCCGATCAACATGCTCGAGATGTGGACGACCGACAGCGGCAACAACGACGCTCAGTTCGGCCGTTAAGGAAAAGTCCTGATGAAAATGTGAAGCAGACTGCCACCACGGCAAGAGCCTCACCGAAAATGCAAAAAGCCCCACTTCGGTGGGGCTTTTTGTTATTGAGCTATTATAAAAGCCCCGCCAAAGCGGGGCCTCTAAGATGGATTAAAGAACTGACAGCGCCCCTTAATTCTGGATGCGGTTGAGCAATTGATTGATTTTGTCGCTTGGATCGAGCAGGGTGGTCATCGATGCGTTGTGGTTCATTGCGTCGATAAGCAGGGCGACGAATTTGCTCATGTCTGCATCCGTATACCAGGGACAGGCCAGCAGTTCCGGCGCATGATAGGTGAGGTTGGTGCAGAAAACGTGGTTAATCAAACCTTGATCATAGGCTTCCTGGAAGCGCTTAAGGCCGCTGGTAAAGAGCCCGAAACTGGTGGCACAGAAAATTCGCCTGGCGCCACGTTCTCTCAGAATTCTGGACAAATCCAGCATGGAGTCACCTGAAGAAATCATATCGTCAACGATTAGTACATCCAGGCCTTCGACGGAGTCGCCCAGAAATTCATGGGCGATGATCGGGTTACGCCCATCCTTAATCACCGAGTAGTCACGGCGCTTGTAGAAGGTGCCGAGGGGCAGCCCCAGGATACTCGCATAGAACATGGCGCGTTTGATGCCGCCTTCATCAGGGGAGACGACCATCATTTTGTCGGGAGAAAATTCAAGATCCGGGATGACTTTAACCAGGCTCTTCATGATCTGATAGGACGTTGGGATATTTTCGAAGCCACCGACAGGTATGGAGTTGGATACCCGCTCGTCGTGCGCATCAAAAGTCAGAAAGTTAGAGACGCCAAGCTTGAAAATTTCTTCAAGCATATAGGCACAGTCCAGGGACTCACGGCCGGAACGGCGGTGCTGGCGGCTCTCATAAAGGAAGGGCATGATGACGTTAATGCGCAGGCCCTTGCCGGAGGCAGCCAGAATGACGCGCTTGAGATCCTGGTAGTGGTCATCCGGACTCATGCGATTTTCAAAGCCAAACATCTTGTAAGTGCAGCTGTAGTTCAGGGGGTCACAGATCAGGTAGAGGTCATGGCCGCGCACAGTGCTCTCAATGATCGCCTTGCCTTCGCCGGAAGAGAAACGCACCAGATTAAGGGGAATGCGGTAATCGTCGCGGAGAAAGCCGGGATCCATATCCTCTTCGGCGATCACGTCGAGGTATTCACGACGGCGCTCCAGCAGGAAGTGATTGACTTTCTCGCTGAAATCGACGGCTCCGGGGAGGGCGAGAATGCCCACAGGTCCAAAGGCCGGCATGGGATTGGTGCCGTACTGGTCATAGGTGTAATAGGTTTTATCTTTTTTTTCAAAGGAAAAATTCTTTTCCATACTGCAGTCTCCTTTATTTAGCCAGCTCGGCAAGTCTTTTATTGTGGCGGTCTAAGACGTTCACGATGCGCTGCTCGGGAGAGAGCAGCTGACTGAGCGATGAATTATGATTGAGTGCATCAATGACAGAAGCGAGGTAGCCTGACATGTCGACAGATTCAAACCAGGGCATCGCACGAAGTGCCCGGGGCTGGTAGATCAGGTTGGTACTGAAGATCTTATCGATAATGCCGAAGTCGTAAGCCTGGTTGACAAGCTCATAGCCTTTGGTGAACTGCGCAAAACTGACAGCGCAGAAAACCCGTTTGGCTCCATGCTCTTTAAGGTAACTGGCGCATTCACAGATGGTCTGGGAGCTGTCGATCATATCATCGACAATCATGACGTCGCGCCCTTGAATATCTTCACCCAGGAAAGCTTTTGAGATGCTGCCGTCAGCCAGATGTTCACGGTAAAAGGTGCCAAGGGGCACTTTCATCAAAGTGGCATAGTAAATAGCCCGGCTGATACCAGTTTCCTTTGGACTTATCAGCATAAAGTGTTCTTTATCAATATGCAGGTCAGGAACACGTTCCAGCACATTTTCGATGATGGGGAGTGTGGTGGGAAAGCTTTCAAAATTTTTGGTGGGTACGGCATTGGCCACACGTGTATCGTGGGCATCGAAAGTAATCAGATTGGCGATGCCCATACTGAAAAGCTGTCGTAAAACCAGGCCGCAGTCCATCGAACCCCGGTTGGTGCGCAGATAGCGGCGGCTTTGGAAGAGATAGGGAAGAATCACGTTAACGCGTCGGGCCAGGCCGTGCATGGCGCCAAGGAGTCGGATCAGATCCTGATAATGTTCATCAGGAGAGAGCGGTTCATAGCTGTTGTTGCGAACTGTGAATGCGCCGCTGTTCAAAACGTCGGTAATAATGTAGACATCGTGGCCGCGCACGCTTTCCAGCAGAGTGGCCTGACCTTCACCATTGTTAAAGCGCTGAAGATCGACTTCGATTTCATAATCCTGACGCAGATAGCCGGGCAGTTTTTTTAGTTCCGGAAATTCATTGCTGAAATTTTGTCGAATTCTGCGTAGTTTGCGATTGACACTATCTGCGAGTTCGGGCTGAAGTTGCTGAGAGATCACAGCAACCGGACCCAGCGGATCCATCATACTGTCACCATAGCGCCAATAAGAATATTGACGCGAGGCTGAGCGTTGATCGTCCATAACGTTTCCCCCTGTTCAAGCTGTTGAAGTTATTATAGCATTAAGAATGTGTAAGAGGCTGTCACGGTACATGCTGTCACAGCAGACAGAAGTGAGGGAGGAGTCAGATCATGCCGGAAGTGAAAAGTGATCCCATCTTTCAGCGGGCAAAATTTTCTGCGTTCGTCGCAGATCTTAAAAACTTGCCGAAAGACGGTTTGCCGCAGATTGTTCTGGCAGGAAAATCGAATGCGGGAAAGTCCTCGCTGATCAACAAACTCTGCCGTCAGTCAAAGCTCGCGAGAACCAGTCGAGAGGCAGGAAAAACCCGGGGCCTCATTTTCTTTGATGTCGCCGGAAGCTTTTATCTGGTTGATTTGCCTGGTTATGGCTTCAGCAAGAGCTCTAAAGAAGAGCAGAAAGCCTTCTCAAAGCTGACCGATGCCTACTTGCGCTCAGAACAGCCGATCGCCCTGATTTTGCACCTCCTTGACGCACGACATCTGCCTTCGCAGCTGGATCTGGAGATGATCCGCTGGATGGAAGTGACCGGAGCTCCCTATTTTTTGCTTCTGAATAAGTCGGATAAGCTGAGTCGGGCACAGCAGGCTAAAAGTCGTCAGGATATTGGCCGGACAGTGAAAGAAGCTGTAGGTGAGGAGCTGCCACTACTCTCCATTTCCGCACTGACAGGGCAGGGCCTGGATGATTTGTCACGGCAGATTCTGGAATATCTTAACTTGGGGTCAGGCAAAGAGTAAACGCGTCGCGACCCCTATTTCAGAGAATTTTTCAGCCTCTGCTTTGCTGCAGTGAGAGCTGCCCGCTGTATGCTTCCCTGGGTCTTTGCCTTGTCGTTTTTAGCCATTTCTGTCGAATGTTCGCTGAAACGACACCCTTTGCGAGCCGCATACTGGGTTTATGGCGACGATCACCCAGCTTTTATTCCAGATTCTACGCTCCGCTTTGATCCGGCTTCGCGTCTTCCTTATCCAGGTTTTTCCAGGATTCGAGAGACCCCTTCTGCCGCTGTCGCTGGCTGCTCTGCTCCCTGCTGCGCTGTTGGAAAGCCGCTCCTCCACGGCTCTGTTCTGGATTTTCATTGCTGTTTATTTTGCCCTTTTGCTGCTCCGAGGTGTTCGGGACGGACTTTTACTCTTTCTCATCCCTTCGCTGTTTTTCCTGAATGCTTTTCGCGTTGCCCGGGAACTGCCGCCGCGTGATCTGGAAGAACGCTATCTGCAAAAGCCTTTGCTTCTTGAGGTAGATACCGGAAAAGTGCTCTGGCAGAGTGAGAAAAGTGGAAAAATCTGTGTCAGAGCGAGAATACGTGAGGCGCAAACCTTGCCGGGCGACAGCTCGGCAGTACCCGAAGGGCTGGACAACCCTCAAAGTGAGTTCAACTCATCCAGTTTTCTGCCTCCATCAGGGAGAAGTTTGGAACGCTCTCCTGAAGAAAAAGTTTATTGGGAAAGAAATAAGAGCCAAAAACCTTTGTCTGCATCGGATCTTAAATCTCTGCGTGGACTTAGCATAGCCCTTGTTTTGCCTGAGGAAAAGAGAGGATCAGGTGAGGAGAATTTCGCAGCGGGAAAGGATATCGCAGTAGAAAAGGCAGCTTTTACTCGTCTGAAGCTCAGAGTGAATTTATCTCAGGGGGATAAAGCGGCTAATCCCGGAGGCTTTGATGAAAGGCGCTGGCTGGCAGGTCAGGGTATTTTTCTTAAAGCCGAGCTGCATAAAACTTCGGATTCGGAAGTCCTGGCCCCCCAAAAAGTAAACTTTTTATCTTGCTGGAGGAGCAGGTTTCTGAGGAAGGCCAGTGAAGGTTTTCGCAGCGCTTTTACTTTTTCCGGGAAAGAGGACTTCCTCAAAGAAGCGGCAGCTTTTTGTGAAGCCCTGCTTTTTGGCTCTAAGATGGAGCTCAGTCGAGCCTTCAAAATGCAAATGCAGCTTTTGGGGCTTTCACATCTTATCGCAATCTCCGGTATGCACCTGCTTTTTTTGCTGCGCCCCTTGCAACGACTGGCTCGCACCGTGGCCTGTCCCCCGCGACTGCTTTTGGGCCTTGAGCTGAGTCTTATTCTTATCTGGAACTGGCTTTGCGGGGCGCCATCAGGACTAGCCCGTGCCTCCCTTATGTTACTGCTTCGGGAAGGTTACAGGCGCTTTGGACTGCACCGTGACCTGCTCAGTGAACTGTCGCTGGCAGCCCTGCTCATGGCTCTCCTGGATCCTTTTGTTCTCCGCAATCAAGGCTTTATCTGGTCGTTTGCGGCGACGGCTACACTCTTCCTTTTTGCTGAACCTCTCGCCCAAAAACTAACCCATATTCTGCCGAGACTCGACAGGCAGGCGATACATGCCCTGGCCGCAGTGCTGTCTGTGCAGTTCTCGCTTCTCCTGATTCAGGCCTCTGAGAAGACTTCTTTTTCGCCCTTGCTTCTGCTCCTGCAACTGCCTTTTACTTTCCTTATTTCGCTCATCTTTCCTCTTGCTGGAGTTGCCGCAGGGCTTTTCTTCGTACCTTTTGGGCTGCGTGTCGTGCTGCTTTATGTTTTACATGTCCTGGGTGTGGGCCTTTTTTGGGCAGCTTCAAGCTTACTTAAGGCGGGTCTTTTCATCGCTGCTCATAGTGCGTTGAAGTTCCGGCTCGACCCTCTTCTTTACGGCCTGGTCTTTTTCTTTTATTTGTTAACTCTCCCATCATTGTGGCGAAATTTTCGAAACAGGGAAAACTTTGTGCGTCAGCTCTGCCTCCTGCTTTCGGTTTTCGTCCTTTTCTTTCAGCCATGCAAAAGCCTTTTCGCTAAACCTTGTTTCACTGTCTTATCGGTTGGACAGGGCGATGGTATGGTGCTCCAGGACGACCAGCTGGCCTTTCTCTTTGATGGAGGGAAACCAGAACAGTTAGAGAAAAGCATTTTGCCTTTTATGGAAAAAAGAGGCATTTCCGCCTTTGACTTTGTCTATGCCAGCCATGCCGATCTCGATCATATTGGTGTCTTGCCCGACTTGATCCGTCTCGGTCGTGTTCGTGGACTTCTGATTTCCGAAGACTGGCAAGAGGAGAAACAAGCCGGAAGGGAGCTTTTAGAGCTGGCACAGCTGCAGAAGATCCCCATTCGCCGTCTGAAAGGCGGAGAAGAGCTGATCCTGGATGAGCAGCCCAGCATCCGTCTCTGTGTGGACTATGCTTCACGCCTGCCCTCCGGTGCAGGAAAAGAAGAAAATGAGCGCTCGCTGGTCGCAACGCTTTATCTGGGAGAACAAAGCTTTTTGCTCACTGGCGATATGACGGCGGCCAAGGAAGAAATTTTTATAAAAGAAGATTTGGAGGGACGGAAAGGGGACACGATCCTCAAGGTCGCCCACCATGGCTCGCGCTTTTCGACATGCGACCGTTTCCTGCGCGCTCTCAAACCTCGGCTGGCCCTTATTTCAGTGGGGCCAAATCGCTATGGACATCCTTCTGCTGAGGTCATGAGCCGTCTTAAAACTCGAAAAATTCCAAGTTTGCGGACGGATGAAGAAGGTGCGATAGATTTTCAGCTTGAGCGCGAGGGCTCACTCACGCTAAAATGTTTTAAGAGTGGAAGGCAACTCCGCCTGCCGGCCTTGCCCTGAGATGGACAGAAGTTCGCGAGCTGGGAGTGCGAACAGCAAGGCAATTGCGGGGCGAAAGATCATTTGTAAAGACCATCATAAAAATAATAAAAATATAAATAAAGGGTAGTCATGGCTTACGGGAAAAAAGAAAAAAAAGACGCAGATTTTTCAGATTGGCAGCGGGAGATTCGTTCTGGAAAAATTCGTGCGCTATATCTTATCAGCGGTGATGAACCCTATCTCATCGAGCGTGGGATCGCCGAGCTGGAAGCTGCGCTGATCGCTCCGGGTTGTGAAGAGCTTGATCTGAGCAGGCATCAGACGATGCCACCGCTGGATGTGCTGCTGGACGAACTTCGCTCCATTCCCTTTATCTCAGAAAAGCGTCTTGTAGAAGTGAGGGAAAGCAGTTTTCTTTCAGGTAGCGGAGATGGCGAAAGTAAGAGAAAGGATCTGGAAAAAATTCTTTCTGTACTGGGAGAACATTCCTGCCTTTATCTTTTCGAGAGCAAAATTGATCGCCGTCAGAAAAAGACCCTGGAACTGGTGAAGTCCGGGGGCGGATTGCTTCTGGATATTTCCCGCCAGCCTGACGATATTCTTAAACGCTGGATATCTTCACGACTGGCCGCCCACGAGATGAAAATTCTGGAGTCTGCTGCGGATAGCCTGATCCTGCGCTGTGGCGGACAGATGCTTGATCTGGATATGGAAATCCATAAACTATGTGCTTATGGAGAATACTCTCAATGTAAAACCGTTGACGCAGAGCTTGTGGATTTACTTTGTAGGGATGAGCTCAGCGGGAGTATTTTCAAGCTCTGTGATGATATTTCTGCTGGAGACGGCGGGAAAGCCCTGCAGGTGCTGGACCGTCTGATTCGCAATAAAGAGCCTGAAACACTCATCCACTTTATGCTGGCAAGACATTTTCGCCAGCTGCTTTGCGCAAAATATGCCCGTTCGCTGGATGATCTGACGACGATTCTCAAACTGCCTCCCTTTGTAGGACGGCGTTTGCTCAGGCAGGCGGAACGATTTGATACTGAAAAATTAAAAGACCTTTGCCATAAAGCCTTTTTATTAGATATGAAGGCGAAAAACGGAGAAGTGGAAGCACGACTTGGCATTGAACTCTTGCTGTCTGCAGCTATTTCAGGCTGAATTTGTCCGCCCTTTTCGTCCATGCCGATTCTTGCTAAAATAGCGGGACGTGAGAGTGGCAGAAGAAGTAGCGATGCATGTCCCGGAGTCCGCGGGGATTCCGATTGGAAAGGAGTGCGGGAATGGAAAAATGTGATCTTATTCGCGATCTTTACGAGAAGCCGGAGGCTTTTATTGGGAAAAAGATCAGAGTGGGCGGTTGGGTTCGCACACTTCGTGATCAAAAGAACTTCGCTTTTATTGCCTTAAATGACGGCAGTCATTTTCAGCCTCTGCAAGTGGTTTTTACCCGTGAGGATTTTACTAACTATGATGAATTGGCCAAAATCGGCAACGGCTCTGCGATCTTCGCTGAGGGCATACTTGTCGCCACGCCAGAAGCAAAACAGCCTTTTGAACTCAAGGCTACAGACATCCGCATTGAGGGGACTTGCCCGGAGGATTATCCTCTTCAGCCCAAAAGACACAGTCCGGAATTCCTGCGCACAATCGCACACCTGAGACCGCGTACCAATCTCTTTGCCGCGGTTTTCCGTGTGCGTTCTGAGGCGGCCTTTGCCATCCATGATTTTTTTCACTCGCGCGGCTTTGTCTATGTGCACACTCCCTTAATTACGGCGAGTGATGCCGAGGGCGCGGGCGAAATGTTCACGGTGACGACGATAGATCCTAACGATCCTCCTCGTGGAGAAGATGGCAGTGTCGATTTCAGCCGTGACTTCTTCGGCAAGCACACTAACCTGACGGTGAGCGGCCAGCTCGAAGTGGAATGCTATGCCCAGGCCCTGCGCAATGTCTATACTTTTGGTCCGACCTTCCGTGCTGAAAATTCCAATACGACGCGGCACGCGGCAGAGTTCTGGCAGATCGAACCGGAAATTGCTTTTGGAGACCTTGAGAACCTGATGGAGCTGGCTGAAGCCATGCTAAAACACGTTATCCGCCATGTTCTTAAGAATTGTCCCGACGAAATGACCTTCTTTGACCGCTTTATGGAAAAGGGCCTTATCGCCCGCCTCTCTGATCTTGTCGAGCAGGATTTTGGCCGTATCAGCTACAGTGAAGCGATCGAACTTTTGAAGAAATCCGGCAAGAGCTTTAAGTATCCTGTGGAATGGGGACTTGATCTGCAGACTGAACACGAGCGCTACCTCACAGAGGAAATTTTCCATAAGCCGCTTTTTGTTACCGACTACCCGAAGGATATTAAATCGTTTTATATGAAGCAGAATCCCGACGGAAAGACCGTCGCGGCGACCGACTGTCTGGTTCCCGGTATCGGTGAGATTATCGGCGGCAGCCAGCGCGAAGAGGATTATGAAAAATTAAAGCAGCGCATCGAAGAATTGGGGATGCACATGAAGGATTACTGGTGGTATCTGGAATTGCGTAAGTATGGCAGTACGCATCATGCCGGTTACGGGCTGGGCTTCGAACGTCTCATCATGTACCTCACGGGAGTTAATAACATCCGCGACGTCATTCCCTTCCCGAGAACGGTGGGTTCGGCAGAGTTCTAGAGTCATTTCCGGCAGATTACGGAAACCTGATGAAGCCATGATTATAGAAGGCTAAAATCATTTGTTTTAATTCATTTTCGACCTTCAAGAGGAAAGGAACGAAGATGAAAGAAGAAAGAAAACTCAACATGCAGGATCTGCCTCTGGCAGATCGTCCTTATGAAAAACTGGAGAGCTGTGGCAGTTCCTCACTCACCGAAGCAGAGCTGCTCTCAGTGATTCTCTGCAGTGGGACGCGGCACATTTCCGCTTTGGATATTGCCCGCCATCTGCTCGGCAGCGGTGGCAGTCTCAAAGAGCTTTCAGAGCTCAGCCTCGAGGAACTGCAGGAGTTTGATGGGATCGGCAGGGTTAAGGCCTTGCGCCTGCGGGCTCTTTTCGAACTGTCCAGGCGCCTTTGCTACGGCATAGACAGTGGGAAAAAGGCGGCGCGCCCCCTCATCCGGGAGGCTAGTGATGCGATTGACATTATGGCACCGCAGCTTGGCGACCTGCCACGGGAGGAATTTCACATCCTTATGCTCGATGTGCGGGGACGCCTCATCCGGACAGCCAGGATTTCCGGCGGCGGTTTGGCCAATGCTGCCGTTTATCCACGGGATATATTCCGTGAGGCGGTAAAAGCCAATGCAGCTTCTCTGATCCTCTGCCACAACCACCCCAGTGGAGATCCCAGCCCCAGCAGGGATGATCTTGAGACTAGTGAAGAGCTGATCAGACTCGGCAAACTGATGGGAGTTAAAATTCTCGACCATATCATCGTGTCGCAGCGAAACTCTCTCAGTCTCCGTGAGAAGGGTTACCTCGATTAAGCGAAAGCGGAGAGCATCAGAGATCAGCGGAAATCAGCGGAATGAGCAGGAAAAAAGATGTCTAAAGAGAAGAAAAGTCGAATCCTCATCTTATTGTTACTTAGCCTTGCTGTTGTGAGCTTGATGCTGTTTTCGACGGCCTCAGATAGTTCCGTGCGCATAGCCATCTCTCCTCTCAGCGCCATTTCTGCGCCCTTTGAAAAATTTTTCAGCAATCTCGGCAGTGGCGTGAGCCACTTTTTTGGAGCACTCGCAGAAAATGCTAAGCTGCGTAGCGAAAATGAGCAGTTACGAGAAGAGAATCTGGGACTGCGCCTGGAAATCCGCGATCAGTCTCAGGCTGCTATGGCCTATGAAGAGTTAAAGACGGCTTTCAGCCTCAAAGATCGTTATCCTCACCGCCGTTTCCTGGCCGCCAATGTTCTGCAGGAACCGCTGAACGAAAATTTTGCGACGTACCGTCTCGATGTGGGACAGCGTGATGGCCTGAAGTTTGAAAAGGAAACAGCCTATGCGGTGGTCGATGAAAATGCGCGTCTTCTGGGACGTGTGATTTCCGCTGATATGACTTGTTCGCGCCTCTTGCCCCTGTCACACGAAGGGTTTTCCTGCAGCGTCCGGGGCGAAAAAGACAGTGAGCACAGTTTTATTCTCAGAGGAGAGGGCGAGGGAAAGGTCAAAGTGCTGGATATTCCTCCGGAAACGTCCCTGGCTGAAGGGGATGAAATCCTGACCAGCGGGCGGGGAGGCGTATTTCCGGAAAATGTGTTCTGCGGCAAGGTCAGCCATATCAGTCAGCCGGATGCTCAGGGACTCAGGGAAGCGGAAATTCTGCCTGAGAGTGATATGGCAAAAAGACGTATTGTTTTTGTGCTTCTGTCTCCGACTGACAAAGAAGTGAGTCCGACAGGTGAGTCCGGTGAACCCAGTAAAACCGGTGAGGCCAGGCAGCCATGAGAACTTATCGTGGACGTGAAGCTTTAATTATTTCAGGGGCTTTTCTCTTTGCCCTCTTCGGATCAAGCGGTAGATTTCTTTTCCCTTCCGGACCTTTTCTACCCGCTGATTATTTCCTTGCTTTGATGATTTTTTTGGGCTTTACTTGTCAGGGAACTGAGCTCTTTGCACTCTGTCTGCTGGCTGCTTTATTTCGGGATATTCTCTTTGGCTGCTTTCTGGGACCCTCATTGCTCCTGGGGCTTTTTATCGCAGCTCTAAGCCCAATGCTCTTTGAAAGATCCTGGGATCAGCCCATTGTTCTGCTCTTTCCCAAGGCCATCTTGCTCTTCTTTGGAGCCAGGGGTCTGGAGGCTTTGATCTTTATGCTTTTACCTCAGAATTCGCCGTTTCGCCCGATACAAAGACTCTTCGAAGCTGGACGCGAAAGTTTTTTGGCGCTTCCAGGCCTGCTTTTTGCTTTGCTCATGGATATCCTTATCTTTTATTTTCTTTTGCGGCGACTACGGCAACAGGCAAAAGAGAATGAGCTGAAAGGTGAGAAGGGAGGTTTACTTGGATGAGCTTCTTTTCAAGAGGACGAAAATATCCTGCTGAACCTGAGCAAGGCGCCCTGGGACCGTCATTCCCAGCTTATGCCAGGCGCTTTATTGCGATTGCTCTGCTCATTGTCTTCGCTCTTTCTTTTATTTTTTTGCGCACGGCGAGTCTGCAGTTGGGGGGACAGGAGTGGGATCGTGTAAGTCTGTCCCGCGGCGAAGGAGGAGAGATGAGTCTCAGCGCAGCGCGTGGAGATATTGTCGATGCCAACGGTGTCCCTCTGGCCTATTCAGAAGATTACGATTCTCTTTACCTGGCGCATACAAATTTAACGGAGCGTGATCTCAACCGTTTACTCAATAAAATCGATGGTCTTTTGGCCAAATATGGGATCAAAGGTATTTCCAGCCTGGACCGTTATTTTGCTCCTTCCAGTCAGAGTGACTCCGAGACTGCTTCCCGGGAGAGTTTTGTCTTTAAAAAAGATCTCGACGAAATTGCAGCCTGGCAGCAGAATAAAGACCTCTTTGGCCTGGCTTCTGAAGCTTCTGGAAAGGCTGCAGCGGCCAGAGTCAAACTCCTCCCCTCAGACTTTTATGACTACTTACTTTTTGATGCCTTTGGCATCGAAAGTCGTAAAGCGGGGGGGAATCGTTATTATTCTTCCTCAGAAGCCTACGCAATCATGCGCCTGCGCTATCAAATTCTTGAGCACAATTGGACTTTTGTACAGGGAGAGCCGGTCAAATTAGCCGAGAACATTCCTGAAGGTTTGAAGGCTGAGATTGCAGAACAAAATCAAACTTATCCCGGCACGATTATTAAAAGAGAAAGTCGTCGCCGCTATACGGACAACAGCCGCTATTTTTCGCATATCCTTGGCTATGTTGGAGCCATTTCATCAGGGGAATATGAACGCCTGAAAGATTATGCCTACAGCATGGACGATATCTGTGGTAAAGCAGGAGTTGAGCTTACCGCTGAACGCTATCTTCATGGAGAAAATGGCAGCGCGCCTTATGGAGTCTGGACTGAAGATGAGGAAGGGAAGCCTGTCTTTAAGCAAGGCGACCGCGGTGTCGCCCCGGTCCCTGGTGCGACCGTGCGTCTGGCCCAGAATGTCAAGCTTCAGAAAACCCTCTACGCCAGTCTCTTTGACACGGTTGAATATGTACGGGAACATAAGCTTGGCCGGGGAAGGTCCGCGGCAGCTGTGATGCTGGATCTGAAAGATGGTCGGATTCTCGCCATGGGCAGCATACCGTCCTTTATGCCTGAAGATTTTCTTCATGCGAGTTTCGATGAAGCAGCGGCCGAACGCGTGAGCAAGGATTTACAGGATAATGAGCGCAAGCCCATGCAAAATCGCTGCATCAGTGAAATTTATGCACCCGGTTCGACTTTCAAGCCGATCACAGCGGCAGCAGGAATTATGGAAGGAGTCATTGCACCGGGAAATGACAAGTATGAGTGTAAAGGCAAAGAGGTTATCGGCTATAAAAGCTGGGTCTGTTTTGGTGAACCGGAGCACGGCCATGGCTGGATTAGTCTGGCTGAAGGCCTGGTCTATTCCTGCAATTTATATTTCTTCAAACTTGGTTTGGATACTGGTATTGAGGCCATTTCCCGCTGGGCTGAGAAATTTGGCCTGGGCGAGTATACCGGCATAGATCTGCCGGGCGAAGCCAGAGGAATCCGGCCAAGTCCCGCACTTAAGGCAGCCACCCGCATGAGTGCTGAAGATCAGGAATGGTATCCGGCTGATACCTGTCAGACGAGTATTGGCCAATTTGATAATGCATATACACTCCTGCAGCTCGTTCGAGCGATTGGCGGGGTTGCCTCCAACCGTCTTGTATCGCCGCATGTCATTCAGGATATTCGGTCGGCAGATGGTAGCCTGCTGCGTGCGGAGCAGAAAGAAAGCAGCAAGCTTGGACTCTCTGATACGGCCATCCAGATGATCAGGGATGGCATGCGCCAACTCAAAAATTACAGTAAATCTAATCACACCAACCAGAACTTCGCTGCTTATCCCATTGACACGGCCAGCAAAACAGGGACCGCTGAAGTAGGCATCAATGATGAGCTGGTTGCAAATGCCGTTTTTGTTCTCTTTGCGCCAACTGACCATCCCGAAGTGGCGATTGCCTGCATTGTAGAAGAAGGCGGAAAGGGTGATGTCTCTTCAAATATTGCCAGGGACTTACTGGATGCCTATTATGGCCTGAAACCCAGGAAAGAGATCGTTGATCGCATCCAGGAGATGGAAGAAAATCCTTACCGTTTTTTCCGCAATGTCATTGAGCTGACAGAAAATGATCAAAAGGAAAATCAGGAGGCAGACCCGCAATCCATGGAACAAAATCCGGATCAGAGTATTGCGCAGCCCTAAAAGGATAAATGTCTACAAATGTCACGTTTTTAATTTGCAAACGGTCGGCAATTTTGTATAATTAGTCAGACGAGTTGAGTTATCGGGCGCTACTCTGTGTTTTTTCTGCCGCCTGGGAGCAGCTCGTGCGTAAACCAGTGAAACACGGAGAAAACTTCATGAATATCGTTCTCATGGCTGACAGCCGAAAATATGATCTACTTGTCAATTTCTGCATTGCCTATCGGCAGATTTTGAAAAAACATCAACTGATTTCTCTTTTTAATACTTCAAGACTTATTGAGGAAGCCACACATCTGCCTGTGTCCACTCTGGCGACGGACATTCATGCCAATCTGGATCAGCTGGCTTCCCGGGCCAGTTATAACGAGATTGATGCCGTGATCTATCTGCGGGATCCTGAACTTCCGATTTACGATTCTCCCAATACTCTCTTGCGTGCCTGTGACAGCAACAGCATCCCTTTTGCCAGCAATATTGCTACGGCTGAAGTGTTGGTGCTGGCCATTGACAGAGGCGACCTGGATTGGCGGGAGCTGCTGAAATGAGAGAACTTGCAGAGCTGATTGAATTTTATCCGGAGAGCTGGAAAAATGCCAATGCTTATTTCCTTCATATTGGGGATGGCTTATTGATTGATCCAGGCCTTCCCATGCCCGAAGAAGCCAGAGATAAAGTCCACACTCTTCTGGCAACACATGCGCATTACGATCATCTTGCCGGACTGGACAGCTGGCTGGAGGTTCCCGGCAGTCGCTTTGTCTGCCCCAGAGCCGATGCGCCACTACTCGATGATGCCGAGGCCAATGCCTCGAAACTCTTTGCTCACAGCCGCAGCTTTCCGCAGCCTGATCACTGGATTGAAGATGGCGATTCTCTGAACTTTGGTAAGGATTTCCGTCTTGAATGCTGGCACACCCCTGGCCACACCCCTGGGAGTTCCTGCTTTTTGCTTTTGCAGAAAAACCCGGAGGGAGAGGAGAAAGTGATGGCGCTTTTTACCGGAGATACTCTTTTCGCAGATAGTGTCGGCCGTTCCGACCTGAGTGGGGGAAATCCCGTTAAAATGAAGGAAAGCATTGAGCTGCTGCGTGAGCGCCTGAGTACACTGCCTCCTGAACTCGCGGTATTCCCTGGTCATGGCCAGGCTGATCAGGCAGGAAATATTTTGAGCCGCAATCCTTTTATGCGGCAGGGTGGGTTCTTCGCACTTTAATTTCAGCTTGCTTTATTTTGTGGGGGAGCTTGGCCGGACTTTCTCTTCGACATGTTTGTCTCCGGCTCAAAGCCTATTTAAGGCGCTGCCTTATTTTTTGTCGAATAAAAGCAGTCATTGTCGACTTTATTCTGCGCCACAGCCTGCCTTCTGCTTCATGCTTGCAGCAGGAGGTTTGAAGTATGGCTCATTCCCTTGAAGCAGCCTTTGTGTTGCCCTTAACCCTCATCACTCTCTCGGGTGCTTTGCTCTATTCCCCAAAAATTCTGCGTGTGGAGCGCAGTGACGCGCGCCAGCTCGTATGTATGGCCGAATCGCGCTGCAATGCTGATGTGCTCTACGGAAAGCCGGCATATCAAGCACGGGAAGCCTACGAACGAAAGGAGAACCCTCGCTATGTCCGCGCCTCGCCTCGCCGCCTGATTGAAGGTATTCGCGTGGCTGGTGATCTTTGGCGACTGGCTCGTGAGAAAGATGAGACAATCGATATAGGACCTCCTGTGCTGCCGTTGCCGCCGGGGCAAAAGCCGTCTTTTCCCAGGCTTGGACCGGGAGAAACCATGCCTGCTTTGCCAGCCGGGGACGACATGAGCCCTCCCGCTTTGCCGCCGGGACTTCCTTATACTGCCTTGCCATCGTGGCAGGGGGGCACAGGTCAGGACTTGTACTCTTCCGGCTTTGGAGAAGTCGAAGACAGTTCTTCGGGAGGCAGGCCGTGAAGCAGCATCTGCAGGGAAGCATCAGTCTGCTGCTCGCCTTGATTATTCCTGCTATGTCACTGCTTTTTATCCTGGGACTTGCGTATGGTGAACGGCGCCTCAGAGAAGCCGACTTTGCGCGGGCTGTCACAGCTGCAGCAGAAAAGAGTATGGCTTCGTATGACCGTGGCCTTTGGCTGGACTTTGGTTTATGGGGTGTAGAGGAAGCGGAGATGCATCTGGAGGAATGTTTCAAGCTGGCGCCCCATGCGCAAATTTCCTATTCTCTTAAAAATACTAAAAAAACGCTTGAAGAGAAGGAGATTAAGTCGCAGATTCTTCGTTTTATGCGCCTGAGAGCCCCGGCTTTTCTGGCTTTAGATCTGGAAAAACGCATGCGCTCGGCCCTTGAGGGAAGGCGCAGCCTGGCCGGAGGAAAATTGGAAGCATCTTTGCGCGAAGCCCATCGCAGGCTGGAAGCTGATAGAAAATTCGAAGAAGGGCGGGAAGGCGTTAACTCGCTCAATCAAAAAAAACTGGAGAGCGAAAGAGATGAGCAAAATGAACAGCCGCTGCCCCTGCCGCCTGGACGCAAAGATTCTGAACACCGGGAACAGGGGCTTTTGCCGCCTGGAGCTCACGACTCTTCTGCGCTTGCTGAAATCCTTCCGGATGGCTCTCAGGCCGGTCAAACTGAAACTGAGGGGTTTTCGGGAAACCAGGGTGAAAGTATGAGTGAGTTAGGTTCAGAGCATAAGAGTTTTCTCGAAGGCCTGATCTTTTCCTTCAGCAAGGGCATGCTGCCCGTTTATCATGCGCTTGGCAGTGAGGACATCAAGCCTGATGAGGCCTTCTCGCCCTCCTGCATTGAAGGACTGGCCGGGAAAGTCGACCTTCTCCTCGATAAAGGCCTGCGTATGGACTCTGAACGCCTCGCTTTGGCCGAGTATGCCTTGCGCTTTTTTCCAGCCGCACTCTGGACCGAACATGATGCGACACACCTCCGACGGTTGCGCACCCCTGATGGACGACTTCTGGGCGACATGGCCAAAGAGCGGCCGCTCGAGGTGGAACAGATCATCACAGGAGTCCAGGATCCCCAAAAAGCCGAAGAACGCTGTGAAAAGATACTTCTTGGCTTGCGTTTTCTGCCCCAGCTGCTGGCCGCAGCACAGAGTCCGAGCCGACAGGCCACTTATTTCAAGTGGTCTCAAATCCTTTCCGTCAGTCTGGCTTTGCTCAGTCTTGGCGAAGTTGATCTGCCTCCGGAGACCCTGCGTTATTTCGTTCAGGCTGCTCATTGTTTTTATCTGGCAAAGCAGGATGTAAAACTTTTGAAACGTGGTGAAAGTGTCTTTTTCTGGCCTTCCGGAACTCAGGACGAAAGTTCATTGATGGCCTCTTTTGAAAGCTTTTTCTATCGTGACTATCTGCGTTTACTCCTCCTCGCCCTGCCTGAGGATAAGCTCACTGCGGAAATGCTTCGTCTGATTAAGCGGCAATATCCCGGTGAATATCTGGCAGCCTGGCAGCTGGAATGTAAAGCCAAAGAGGGGGTGCTCTGCCGTGATCTGTCCTATATTCAGGAAGAACCTTAAGCATCATCGTCAATTTAACCTGAGAGGCTCTCTTTCTCTTGAAGCTGCTGTATTACTACCGCTCATCCTCATTTTTTTCTTTTTTCTGCTCTCGGCTGAGCTGGCTGCCCTGGGAGAGAGCCAGCTTCGCTATGCGCTGGATCAGGCAGGTACAGAAATATCCCTGCTTTTTCCTGCTGCCGAAAAAGCCATGGAAAAGGGTGGTGAGTTGGGAAAGCAAATACTTGAGAAAACACTTGATCAAAAGGAGACAGGGCTTTTGGAGAGCCTTGCCGGTGATTATGCGAGCTCGCTCTTTTTGAGTCCATTTCTGGAGCGACAGCTCGATAAATGGATCGCTGAAAAAAGAAGAGGCGGCGGACTGCCTTTGCCGCCTCATGAACGCCAGCTTTTTCTCGACTGGAGTCCGGATGGTAAAGGCCTGACCCTGACTCTTTGGTACAGCACGCCTCTCTTAATCGGCCGGGTTGAAAGAGAGATCAAAGCTTTTGTTCCATTATGGAGTGAGCGGGTTCCGGAGAAAACGAAGGCGAAGGAGGGTCAGGAATCATCGCAGGACGATGACATCTGGTCGGCTGATAATTTCAGCAGAGGACGCTATTTTCGTGATAAAGTGGGCAGCAATTTACCTGCAAACTATCCGACAATCGCCGCTTTTGAAGCGGGCAGAGCAAAGGCTGTGCGCAGTATGGATCTGACGGCTCCCGCTTATGGTGACGTGTTCGCAGCCCGACAAAATATTCTTTTAGAAATGGAGCAGCTGGCTGCTTTCAGAGGACACAGCAGTCTGTCAAAAAAAGTACCGACCATCCGTGAAGAAGAGATAGAAAGCAGGGAACTCGTTTTAATCACGCCCCGGAACGCGCCGGGCTTCTATGATGAAGGTTTCTGGGCTGAGATGAAAAGAGAAGCGAGTGCCCGGGGACTTCTTCTTGATGTACGACAAATCGGGCGCAGCCACCGTTATCTGGATGAGGGTAAGGAAGCGCCTGAGTCTTGAGCTATGCCAAACTCGCCGCCGATGAACAATTGCGTTAAAATATATGTGTATGTGCACTCATGCACTCAGCTATAAGAGAGTGCTGGAGTGATTTGAAAGTTAAGAATAAGCGCTTTAAAGATTAAAAAATAAAAACTAGAAGAATAAAGGAAAAGTATGGGACTTATTAAAAAAATATTTGGGTCAAGTTCTGAACGTGAAATCAAAAAAATCATGCCTCTTGTCAGGCAAATTGAAGAACTGGCACCACGTTTCAGCGCCATGAGTGAAGAAGAACTGCGGGGAATGACGGCTTCATTCAGGCAGAGGCTGGATGCTGGCGAAACACTTGATGATCTGTTGCCAGAAGCTTTTGCAAGTGTTCGGGAAGCAGCCACAAGAGTCCTGGGCATGACGCACTTCGAAGTGCAGCTCATTGGTGGCATCATTCTCCACCAGGGACGCATTGCCGAAATGAAAACCGGTGAAGGCAAGACTCTGGTGGCGACCTTGCCGGTGTATCTCAATGCGCTGGCCGGTAAAGGTGTACATATCGTCACCGTCAATGATTATCTGGCCCGCCGTGACAGCGAGTGGATGGGAAAAATTTACCGTTACCTCGGTCTCAGTGTTGGACTCGTTGTGCACGGGATCAGCAAGGAACAAAAGAAAGCAGCCTATGCCGCTGATATCACCTACGGAACGAACAATGAGTTTGGTTTTGATTATCTGCGCGATAACATGGTGACCCGGCTGGAGGATAAAGTTCAACGTGAACTGAGTTTTGCCATCGTCGATGAAGTCGATAGTATCCTTATCGACGAAGCACGTACTCCCTTGATTATCTCCGGTTCCGGGACAGAGTCCTCACAGCTCTATGTGGAGGCCCAGCGCTTTGTCTCCGGGTTGAGAAGTAAAAGCTTCCGCAAGATCGACGATAAGATGGATTTTGATGAGGCCGCAGAGCTGGAAGGCGATGCCGACTACATCATTGACGAGAAGGCGAAGACGGCCGTGTTGACCCCGCGTGGTGTAGAGAAGGCGGAAGCTTTTTTTAAAGTCGACCAACTGACCGATCAGGCCAACTATAAATTAAATCATCATATCAATAACGCCCTGAAGGCCAATGGTATCATGCACCGCGATCAGGACTATGTCCTGCGTGATGGTGAGGTGGTCATTGTCGATGACTTTACCGGGCGTCTTATGGAAGGCCGCCGTTACAGCAACGGTCTGCATCAGGCCATTGAGGCTAAAGAAGGGGTCATGGTTCAGAACGAAAACCGCACCCTAGCCACCATTACCTTCCAGAATTACTTCCGTATGTATCATAAACTCTCCGGCATGACCGGTACGGCAATGACAGAAGAGGATGAGTTCCGTGAAATATACCAGCTGGACGCGGTGGAAATTCCCACAAATAAGCCGCTGATCCGTGAGGACCTGCCGGACGCTGTTTATAAGACCCTGAGAGGCAAGTATCAGCGTGTGCTTGAAGAAGTTGAAAAGGTGCATGCTACGGGACAGCCCGTGTTGATCGGCACCATTTCCGTAGAGCGCAGCGAACAGCTTTCGGAGCTATTCACCCGGGCAGGTTTGCCTCACAATGTCCTGAATGCCAAACAACATGAGCGAGAAGCGGAAATTGTTTCACAGGCCGGGCGCCTGGGGGCCATTACGATTTCGACCAATATGGCCGGTCGTGGTACCGATATCATGCTCGGCGGCAATCCCGAGTATCTGGCGAAACAGGCCATGCGCAAGGATGGGGTTTTAGATGAAATCATCGAAGAAGCCGACTCCTACTATGAGACAGATGACCTCACGATTCTTCAGGCACGCGAGATTTTTCAGAATTATAAGAGAAGTTTCACAGAAGAGACCGACAGCGAAAAGGAACAGGTTGTTGCTGCTGGCGGACTCTATATCATGGGTACGGAACGCCATGAATCCAGGCGTATTGATAACCAGCTCCGCGGTCGTTCCGGTCGACAGGGAGACCCTGGTAAAAGCCGCTTTTTCCTTTCCCTCGAAGACGATCTCATGCGCCTTTTTGGCGGAGAGCGCATGGATAGAATTTTTGACAGCCTCGGTGTGGAAGAGGATATGGAAATTTCTCATGCCATGCTTTCGCGTGGAATTGAGTCCGCTCAGCGCCGCGTGGAAGCCCAGAACTTTGCTATCCGCAAACATGTTCTTGAATATGATGATGTCATGAATCAGCAGCGTGAGCTGATTTATCGACAGCGCAGCGAGGTTTTGGAAGGACGTGATATCCACGACTACTATCTTCGCATCATTCATGAGCAGGTGCGGGAAGTGCTGCTTGACTTTATTGGCGGCGAAGCTGATTCGGAAAAATGGGATAAAGAAGCCCTCGCCACCCGCATGCAGGATCTTCTCGGTGATCTTCCTGTCCTGGAACAGTTGAGACATGGCCATAAAGCTCTGGACGGTGAAGACCTCTGCGAAGAAATTACTGACGCGGCGATTCATCGCCTCGAGGATAAAGCATCAGAACTTGGCGGTGAAGAAATTCTGCGTGAGGCTGAGCGCATGGTTCTGCTCTCCTGTGTGGACAATAACTGGATGGAGCACATCGATAACATGGATACCCTGAGGGACAGCATTGGCATGCGTGCCTATGGCCAGCAGGATCCGGTTGTGGCTTATAAAAAGGAAGGCTTCGAAATGTTTGAAGCCATGACCAGAGAAATCCAGGAAGATTCTCTGCGCCTGATTATGCGTGCGCAAATTTTTGAGAAAAATGCCAATTCAGGTCTGGATGAAAGACGGCTATCAGAGGGTCGTAAGGGATCAGGCAGCGCCTTGCAGTCGGCAAGAAGCGCAAGCTCTGCGGGAGGAAAGCTGCCCCAGAGTCCACAGCCTCCCGCCGAAAAGCTGGCGCCGGTCAAACGTGATCATTTTCTGGGGCGTAATGATCCCTGCTGGTGTGGCAGTGGGAAAAAATACAAAAACTGCCATATGCGCTCGGATCAGGAAGGCAAGTCCTGATGGAGTTATGCTGATGACTCTCCTGCTCTTGCAATTCATTTCCGGCTTCGGTACAATAGCTCCTGCACCCGGGGATATGGCTCAGCTGGGAGAGCGCTGCCTTCGCATGGCAGAGGCCACGGGTTCGAATCCCGTTATCTCCACCAGCAGCCCTGAAACATCGTGTTTTCAGGGCTTTTGATTTTTCAGGAGTAAGAAAAGCTAAGAAAAATGAAAACGATACAGAATGGCATAACTCCACGGTGGAAAGCCCTGCTTTTTGATCTTGACGGAACGCTCGTCTATACTTTGCCCTCACTGACCCGAGCCAGCAACGATATGCTTGAGCATTATGGTCTTCAGGCAATCAGTGAAGAGGAAATGCTTCCTCTGGTGGGCTATGGGGCAAGACGTCAGGTCGAAGGTCTGCTGAAATATCGTGGCGCAGCGCAGGATATTTCTCTTGAAGAAGCTCATGGTGTTTATCTGCGGGTCTTTCAGGAGCGCTGTACCTACAGGAACCGTCCTTACCCTGGACTGACAGATTTGCTCTTCGATGCTCAGGAAGCTGGACTGCGCCTTGGGATTCTTACGAATAAGCCGGATGAGATGGCTCAAAAGGTGAGCCGCAAGTCTTATCCTCTGGACCTTTTTGAACTGATTCAGGGAGAGCTTCCCGGGGTTCCTCTTAAACCAGATCCCTCAAGTCTCCTGCAAGCTTGTGGCAAACTTGGACTCTCAGCAGAGGAATGCCTCTACGTTGGCGATTCGGAAGTTGACATCGCCTATGCCAGAAATGCATCCTGCCCTTGCTGTTCGGTGCTCTGGGGATACCGGGATGAAGCTCTGCTGCGTAAAGAGCATGCGGAATTTTATGTGCGTTCTGTCGAGGACTTTCGCAGTCTTCTGGGCTTACAGACTGAATTCAGTCCTTTTTCAGAGCCTCACCGACCTTAATTTTCAGGGCCTCTCCGGACTTTAAGTGGAAGAGTAAGAAGGAGCTTCAGTATGGCTAAAGTTAAAACGAAATTTTTCTGTAAGGAATGCGGCTATGAGTCTTCGGGCTGGCTGGGCAAATGTCCCTCCTGCGGTTCCTGGAATAGTTTTGTTGAGGCTAAAATTGAAGACCCTTCCAGAAAACGCGGCAGTTGGGTGCAGCCAGAAGATAATGCTGGAACTGAGAACAACAAGCTGCAGCAGCTCTCTCAAATTATCAGCGGAGACGAAGAGCGTTTCTCTTCCGGGATGCCGGAGCTCAACCGAGTCTTAGGTGGTGGGCTGGTCAAGGGTTCGCTGATTCTTCTGGGTGGTGATCCCGGTATTGGTAAATCCACCTTACTGCTTCAGGTTTCAGCCGCGGTTGCAGGAGAAGGCAGGAAGATTCTTTATGTGAGCGGGGAGGAATCGCCAGGACAGATTCGGCTGCGGGCCAATCGGCTGAAACTCGCAAATGCAGCTATTGCCCTTCTACCTTCAACGAGTTTTACGAAAATCGAAGAGGCTATACGGCAAACTGAGGCCGATTTTGTCGTCATTGATTCGATCCAGACCATCTATGTCCCGGAAATTGCCTCGGCACCTGGGACAGTGACGCAGGTGAGAGAGGCTGCTGGCGGACTATTGCGCCTGGCCAAAAATCTTAATACGACCATTGTGCTTGTGGGACATGTGACCAAGGATGGCTCTATTGCCGGTCCCCGCATTTTGGAGCACATGGTTGATACCGTTTTATATTTTGAGGGTGAGAATCAGAGCAATCTTCGGCTTTTGCGCTGTGTGAAAAACCGTTTTGGCACGACGGATGAACTGGCGGTCTTTGAAATGCGCGACCGGGGCCTTTTCGGCATCTCGGATCCCTCTCTCTTCATGTTAAAGGGTCGGCCTATCGATGTTCCTGGCCTGGCTGTTACATCCTGTCTTGAAGGGAGTCGACCGCTGCTTCTGGAAATTCAGGCTTTGCTTACACCCAGCTCGTATCAGCAGGCCCTGCGCATGTCGCAGGGCATTGATCGTCTGCGCCTTTCGCTTCTCCTGGCGGTACTGCAAAAGGCACTGAAACGGGATTTTTCAGCGCTGGACTGTTATCTTAATGTCACCGGTGGCATCCGTATCCGTGAGACTGCTGCCGATCTTGCGGTTCTTGCAGCCATTCTTTCCAGTTCAGAGGATAAGGCTTTGCCGGCCGACTTACTGATTATCGGGGAGGTCGGACTTTCGGGTGAAATTCGTCCCGTCTCCCAGACTTCCAGGCGTGTGCAGGAGGCCTTAAGGCTTGGCTGGAAAAAGTTTATTCTCCCCTCACAATCTGAAGAAGAGCTCTCAAAGCTGGCTCTGCCGGATGGCTGTCAGCTCTATTACGTCAGTCTGGTCAACGAAGCTGTCGATCTGTTTTTCGTGAAGTAAAGAGCGCACGGAGGTTTGACAATGAAGAAGCTAATTGACCCCAGGTGTTCAAAACAAGAGCAAGATGCAGACAGCCCTGTCCTGGCCCTCATTACAGCAGCCGGTTCGAGTTCACGGATGGGTGACTCAGGCAACAAGCTTTTTATGGATCTCTGTGGGAAAACGGTGATCAGACGATGCATGGAGATTTTTGAGAACTCAACCCTTATCTCAGCGTTTTTACTTACGGCGGCTCCAGCAGACCTCCTGCGCATGAGAGAGGAGGCCAAAGGCCTGACGAAGTGTCTCGCTGTCGTCAGCGGCGGGGAAGTGCGTAGTGAGTCTGTCCTTTTTGGCCTGCGGGCTCTGCGCAAGCTCAGTAAAGCGGGCGGCGATGCGCTTGTCCTCGTGCACGATGGAGCGCGTCCTCTGCTCTCGGAAGATAAATTGCGTGAGCTTATTGAAACAAATCACAGAGCGCACTGCGCCGTGGGCCTTGCCGTTGAAGTCAGCGATACGATGAGAGTCCTGCGCAGTGACGGCAAAATTGATTATAGTCCGGAGCGAAGTCTTGTTCGTGCGATGCAAACTCCCCAGGCTGCTGAACTGGAGCTGTTTCTGCGGGCTTTGGAGCTGGCCAGGGAAGAACATGTTCAGCTCAGTGATGATTTAGAGGCTCTTGCTCGTATAGGTTGCCCCATTCAGCTTGTCAGAGGTGAACGCAGCAACATAAAAATTACCTGGCCCGAAGATATTCTCGTGGCTAAAGTATTGCTTGAGAATAAAGATAAGCATAAACCTTAGGTCAAATGCCTTGAAAGCTCGTTGACAGGCTCTGCTTATGTTATAATGATAAAAATTTAATGTAATCAACTGGGAGGCAATTTATGGCCAAAAATTCACGGTACGCGAGTGCTCGGCTCACGACGACAGTGAATGCTCGATATGTGCCGGATGAACAGATCAAAGATGCTTTTTATCTGGATGGACGTTTCCCCGGACTTAACGAAAAAAGGGCAGCGGAAAATACACTCGCTCGCGATGACCAGGGTTTCCTTTTTGCCCTTTTTGCTTATCCTGCCGAACGCGGCGAAAATGCTGCAGAAGCCGATTTTGTTCGCTCAGTCCGTCAACTGAATGATCAAGTTAAAGAAGGCAATAAGTCTATTGACATCCAGATTAACGATCTGGCAGATGCTTCCGTGGAGGTTTGCGGCAAAGCCACACTTCCTCAGGCAGGTGTGCGTCAGGCTTATTTTGCCGGTATTATTGTGAAGGAAGCTGAAATTGCAGCTGTAACGACGGCTGCCGGTTGCGCTTTTCTCTACCGTGGTGATGTGCTTTATCCTCTGACGGCCAGTGATTTTAAGCTTGAGCCTTACGATCTCAATGGCAATCCGATTGAACGCCTGAATGAGTATTCTGCCGGTGTGGCGGGTACCATCCGTTACTCAAACATCACTCCAATAAAACAGAACGACTGCCTCATTCTCTGCAACAAAGAAGTGGCCGAAACGCTCGGTCAGCGCGAAATGTTGCGGATTCTCGATGATGCGCAGGATCAAAAGGACGCCGCGGCCGACATGATCACGGCAGCTGCCGCTAAACAGCCCGGTACGACCATGCAGGTGATGATTTCCTTTGTGGAATACATTGAAGCAGTGGAAAAAACGGGCCGCCTTTCCGGTCTTTTCCCGGGGGGACAATCGGCACCTCAGACACAGGAGAATTTTTATAGAGAAAACTCCCGTGAAATTCCTGTTTCAGCACAGGCAGGTGCTGCAGCACCTCAGGCCCCGTTGCCAGGAAATTACAGAAGACAGGCGGAACCTATGATGAGAAACCAGATGAATGAACGTCCCGGACAAACGGATCGGCAACAGTGGCGTGATGGCCAGAATCCCATGGGAGCACCGATGCCCCAGAGACCGCCGGTCAATCTGCCACCCCAGGATCAGAGTTTTTATCACGAAAACCCCGGACAACGCGGTGATACTCAAATTTGGCAGGCGGCAAATGTGGCGAGGCCTGAGTCTGATAAGACAGAAGACTATTTTGAAGCCGGTCGCCGTTATGCTGAAGAAAGCCATTCGCAGCAGACCGCTGACAGAGCTGTCGAGCAAGTTTACCAAAATGAGGACAAGCCCTATAGCGAAACTCCTGTCGAAGGAGCAGCTGCGTACAGAGAACAGGGACAAGGTTCTTTGGAGGGCAATATCGGGATGGAAACGACATCTGATAAGACTGAAGAAACCCCTGCTGAGCTGAATTCAGTGCAGCCGTTTGCTACATCTGAACCGACTGGAGCAGCTGAATCTCATGCTGCACCGCTGAATTACGCCCAGTCAACTGCTGCTCAGTCACCGGATTATGCCAATCCTTCCTACGAAGAGCGTTATCAGTCTCAGAGAGGCCAGGGAAATGACCCCGCGCTGGATCAAGCTTATGAGCAAGGCTATGGCAATAATTATGCGCCTCAAGATGACCGTGCTTATGATCGAGGCGGACAATACAGGCAGGAGTCAGCTTACGGGCAGAATGCCTATGCTGATCATCAGGGCTACGGCTATGGCCAGAACGGTGAGCAGAACTACGATCAGGGCTACGGCTATGGTCAGAACGGCGAGCAAAACTACGATCAGGGCTACGGCAATGGCCAGGCCGGCGAGCAAAACTACGATCAGGGCTACGGCTATGGCCAGGCCGGCGAGCAGAACTACGATCAGGGCTACGGCTATGGCCAGACCGGTGAGCAGAACTATGATCAGGGCTACGGCTATGGCCAGAATGGTGAGCAGAACTACGATCAGGGCTACGGCTATGACCAGACTGACGAGCAGAACTACGATCAGGGCTACGGCTATGGCCAGACTGACGAGCAGAACTACGATCAGGGCTACAATCAGTACTATGGACAAAATCCTCAAGAGGGCTATGGTGCTGTTGATCCCAACTACAATCAGACAAGTGCTCAGCCTTACACAAACGAACAGGATCCCTACCAGGAATCTTATTATGATGAATACCAGGATAACTATCAGGATGGCGGCTATCCCGATGATCGTGACGACAAAGTTAAACGCATTATCTTTTACTCCATCCTTGGGGTGGTCATCCTCGTCTGTGCTTTCCTGATTTTCCGTCTGGCTACGAAAAAACCTGCAACACCGGTACAGCCCAGCTCAAGCCCTTCCGTAAGCAGCTCTGAAACTCAGCCGAAAGTGACGGAGAGTGAAAAGAAAACATCTGCATCGTCTTCCAAGGAAAGCAAAGAAACCAAGGAAACCAAAGAAGGCGAAAGTAATGAAGCCGGGGAAAGCAAAGAGGGCGAGAGCAACACTGCTTCTGAGGGAAGTTCTGAAAGTAAAGCCAAGGGTGAAGCGAAGACCTATACCGTGCGTTTGGGAGATACGCTTTACCAGATCTGTATGAGCTACTATGGTAAGTATTCGGATGCTTTAGGCGCAAAAATCGCTGAAGCCAACCCGAACCTCCAACTGCCTGATGTCTTCGAAGGCAATGTCATCAAGCTGCCACCTCTTGAAGATCTTGAGCCGTAAGTCAGACGACTGATGAAACAAAAAGGAAGCAAAGACGCTGTCTCAAAATGCGCCCCTTTCTCTGCAAAAAACAGAGAAAGGGGTCTTTTTAATTGCGGTACACCCATGCTGCGATTCAGCCTTGTCAAAATGAAAACTTTGTCGGCACAAAACTTTAAAAAGGACTGCCCTTCAACACTTTAATGTTTTGGAGCAGTCCTTTTTGGGTAACACTGAAGGATTTCAGATGAGTTTTTCTCCTAAAGTTTTTCCGCCAATCAGGTGAAAATGCAAATGCATGACCGTCTGACCGGCATCTTGTCCGCAATTATTGATCAGACGATAACCTTTATCAGCGATGCCCTCGAGCTCGGCAATTTTTTTCGCGGCACGCGCAACGGCAGCTAAAATGTCGCGGGTATCGTCGGACTCTGCTTCAGCGAGTTCACTGAGATTAGCAAAGTGTTTCCGGGGAAGGATCAGCACGTGGACAGGGGCCACCGGATGAATATCGCGAATGGCAACTACGAACTCATCACTGTAAACAAGTTCTGAGGGAATGTCGCCTTTGATTATTTTACAAAAGATACAATCTTCCATTATTTTCTCCCTTTCGCTTCCTTAGAGTGGCTTATAACTTTTTCTAAAATTCATTAAGCCAGGACTTTTCTGATGTTTTCACGCAGCGCTTCAAGAGCTGCCGGAATCTTCTCCGGATCTTTTCCACCGGCCTGAGCCATATCCGGACGCCCTCCGCCGCCACCGCCTGTCATTCGTGCAGCCTCCCGGATGAGATTACCACAGTGTAGACCACGCGTAAGCGCTTGCTCAGAAGCCATAGCCAGCCAGAGGACTTTGTTTTCATTCTTTGCAGCCAGGACGATCAGAATGGGATCCTGACCTGCTTTGAGTGAATCCCCGGCCTCACGAAGCTGGACAGGAGACTCTGCCTGGATTTCTGAGAGAATAACTTTTACGCCGTTGATTTCCTCCGCTTCGCTGGCCAGATTTTTGGCTTTTGAGGCGGTCTGTCTGGACATTTCAGCCTGGAGTTCTTTTTCAAGATTCTTACGTTCTTCCAGAAGTTTATCTACGCGGGGAAGTAGCTGTTCTTTATCCGTTTTTAAGAGGTCGGAAAGCTCGCTGAGCTCATCACTTTCAGCAAAAGCGCTGGCACAGGCGGCTGTGCCTGTTACAGCTTCAATGCGTCGAACGCCGGAAGCGACGCCGCTTTCCGAAAGAATACGGAAGAAGCCGGCCTGTGAGGAGTGGCTGAGGTGTGTCCCGCCACAGAGCTCGCGACTGAAATCTCCTACTTCGACAACTCGGACGCAATCACCGTATTTTTCACTGAAGAGGGCCATCGCTCCTGTCCGCCTGGCGGTATCGAGATCCATAATTTCCGTGACCACAGGGTAGTCCTCAAGAATAGCAGCATTGACTTCTTCTTCGACTTTACGGATTTCTTCGCTGCTCATGGCCTTATTATGACGGAAGTCAAAGCGCAGCCTCTCCGGAGAAACGTAGGAACCGGCCTGTTCAACGTGTGTGCCCAGAATGTCACGCAGAGCTTTATGCAAAAGGTGAGTGGCGGTATGGTTGCGTTGGGTATCAAGACGGCGTTGTTTGTCAACCTGCTGTTCAGTCATGCACCCCTGGCTAATTTCGCCATCTATCACTTCAATTTCGTGGAGATAGATGCCATCACCGGTTTTCTCCGTATTCAGAACCTTTGCTTTTCCGCTGGACTGGTGAATTTCCCCACGATCACCAATCTGTCCGCCGGATTCGGCGTAGAAGGGGGTTTCGGCGAAGATAACAAAGCCTTTTTCACCTTTTTTCAGACTTTTGACTTCACGGAGAGCGTCCTGACTTTCACTGAGCAGGTAGAGCAGGGAGCTTATTCCTGTCAGTGTTTCGTAACCTGTGAACTGAGTCTTTTGATTCTGTTTGACGTTTTCGGGAAGACTCATCTTTTCCCAGGCTGAGCCACTTTTTCTGAGTTGAGCTTCACGGCCCATGGCTTTCTGTTCACTCATGGCTCGATTAAAGCCTTCAATGTCGACCTCATAGCCATGTTCCTCCGCGATCTCACGGGTGAGATCAAGGGGGAAACCATAGGTATCGTGCAGTCGGAATACGCGTTCACCCTCTAAAATTTTTCCACCGGAAATTTTCAGGGCATTGAGATCTTCTTCAAGCAGGCTCAGGCCCTGTTGTATCGTCTGATCAAAGCTCAGTTCTTCCTGCTCGATGACTTCCAGGATGCGCTCCCGTCGTTCGGCAAGTTCAGGGTAGGCGCCCTGTGACTGTGCAATGACAAGTTCACTCAATTTACCCAGGAAAGGCGTGGGAATGTCCAGTAAACGACCATAACGTGCAGCACGACGCAGTAAACGGCGGAGCACATAACCCCGCCCTTCATTGCTGGGCACAATACCGTCGGCAATCATGAAAGTGGTCGAGCGGATGTGATCGGTCACGACGCGCAGGGCAATATCTGTTTTCTGCTCATCCCCGTAACAACGACCGGCTAGTTCAGCCGTGTGGTCGAGAATGGCACGAATATTATCCACTTCAAAGAAATTTTCAGCCCCTTGAAGTACCATGGCAAAGCGCTCAAGCCCAGCCCCGGTATCAATATTTTTGTGGGCAAGAGGCAAATAGCGCCCGTCCTCCTGACGATCAAACTGAGTAAAGACAAGGTTCCAGAACTCAAGATAGCGATCGCATTCACAGCCAACTGTACAATCAGGCTTACCACAGCCATATTTTTCTCCACGATCGAAAAAAATCTCGGAACAGGGTCCGCAGGGTCCGGTGCCATGTTCCCAGAAGTTATCTTCCTTGCCGAAACGGAAAATATGAGATTCGGGCAGACCTACGGTATTTTTCCAAAGCTCCCAGGCTTCTTCATCGTCCTTGAAAACCGTCACGTAGAGTCGTTCTTTGGGAAGCTTAAAGACCTCAGTGCAGAGTTCCCAGGCCCAGGGAATAATTTCTTTCTTAAAATAATCGCCAAAGGAAAAGTTGCCCAGCATTTCAAAGAAGGTGCCGTGGCGTGCGGTATGCCCCACACGCTCAATATCGGGTGTGCGGATGCACTTCTGACAGGTGGTCACACGCCCACGCGGAGGTTTTTCAACCTGAGTAAACCACTTCTTCATCGGGGTCATGCCCGCATTGATGAGAAGGATGGAAGGGTCATTCTCCGGAATAAGAGAAAAGCTGGGAAGGCGAAGATGACCTTTGGATTCAAAAAAAGCTAAGTATTTTTCACGTATTTCGTTTACAGTGAACGTCTGCATGAGGGCCTCCGGGAAATTCCTTTTCTGCGGAATAAAGAAGACAGAAGTCACTTTTCCGCAGGTGCTAAAAACTCAGTCAAGCTTGTATTTTACAGCATTGCAGAGGCCAGAACAAGCGGAAGGCTTCTTGACGGCAGACCTTTGGAGACGTATAATCCAATTCGGTGTCGCTCCTGCGGCATACTATAGTGTGAGTTGAACCACTGCGAGGGGGGGGAGAAAAATTGGCTGAAGTTCGAGTGAAAGAAAACGAAACCCTCGACAGTGCGTTGAGAAGATTCAAACGCTCCTGTGCTCGTTCAGGTGTTCTGGCTGAATGCAGAAGACGTGAGCATTATGAGAAGCCCAGCGTCAGACGCAAGAAAAAATCTGAAGCAGCAAGAAAACGCAAGCACTAAGGCTCGTTTTTACCTTTACAAAGCTCGAAGCAAGTTTGCCTCGGGCTTTTTTATTTGCAGATCCTGAGGGGCGTCGACTATGGGGTATAATATACATTCAAAGGAAAGGAGGTTGGCCTGGTGAATCCTTTTCAACAGCATCGATGGGAAACTGAATTAACGGTAGAAGAGGGAGAGAACTTTGATTTACGCAAAGTCATGGAACAGAGTCGCGGACTGGAAAGCGAAGAGCAGCGTACAGCCTTCTACCATGCGGATTACAGTTCCCTCCATGATCCCTTTCTCTTTAATGATATGGAACTTGCTGTCGAGCTTGTGGATCAAGTTCGGCGACAGGGTGGAAAAATTCTGATCTTTGGAGATTACGACTGTGATGGCCTCACTTCGACAGCCTTACTCCTGCGCTTTTTTCATGCTACAGGTATCCATGCCGAAGCCAGAATCCCCAACCGCCTTGAAGAGGGCTACGGCTTAAATGAGGCCGCTGTTGAAGATATTCTGAGTGATCCGCCGGCTTTGCTGATTACTGTAGACTGCGGCAGCTCCTCTGCAGAGCTGGTGCAGAAACTTATGCAGGCCGGCATTGCGGTTATTCTGACCGATCATCATGAGTTATCCCAGGAAGAACCTCGCCCACTGGCTTTTCTTAATCCCTGCCGACAGGCTGAACGCTATCCTTTTAAAGGTTTAGCTGGCGTAGGCGTTGCTCTGAAATTTGCCATGGCCATGGCTGAACGCTTTTGCCCGGAAATTAATCCTTTACCCTGGATTGGCCTTGCTGCCCTGGGAACTGTGGCGGATTCCATGCCTTTGCTGGATGAAAATCGAGCCCTGGTTCGGCTTGGCCTTGAATACTTTTATGAGTCGGCAGTCCCCGGTTTGAGACTGCTTGGCGAATCTTTGAAACCCGAAATCAAAAAGGGAGAGAAGCCTGGAACAGAATTTTTCTCTTTTTTACTGGCGCCCCGACTCAATGCTGCAGGTAGAATGGGGGACACAGAGCCGGCCCTGACTTTGCTTACGACGGACGACGAAGGAGAAGCGCTGGCCGCTGCAGCTGCTCTTGAAAAGCAGAATGAAGAGCGCCGACGGCTGGAACGTGAGATCTGTGCTGAAGCCGTAGAACGCATCCACAGAGATGATCCGCTTCTGCACCGCGATCTGATTCTTTTGGCCGATCCAGCCTGGCATTTGGGTGTACTGGGGATTGTTGCTTCCAGACTCAGCCAGCGTTTTCAGCGCCCGGCGCTTGTTTTTGGCGGCGATCAAACAGGGGAGTACCGTGGTTCGGCGCGCAGCTATGGCGACTTTGATATCCTTGCAGCCATCGCCTCCGGGCGCGAATACTGTGTAAACTTTGGCGGACATCGTCTTGCGGCAGGCGTTAGTGTCAAAGAATCTGAATTTGAAGATTTTGCTGCGTCCCTGAGAGATTATGCGGCCCTGCCAAGTTCTGCGATGGATTCTTCGGTGACGCATCGCTCTTTATGTATTCTGCCTCACCGGTATATCAGGGAAGAAAGTCTAAGGTTACTCAATGATTTTGAACCTTACGGACAGGCCAATGAGCGTCCGCTCTTCCAGATCAATCATCTTTCTCTTCTGAACCTGCGTTTAGTGGGAGCTGGCGAGCATTTAAGCGTGACCCTTGGGCTTGATGATGGCCGCGAGATCGGTGGTATTGCCTTTCGCAGTGGTGAATTGGCGAAGCTGTTTGTACGGGGAGACCAGGTGGATGTGCTGGCTGAGCTTAAGCTGCATGTGTGGAACGAGCATAAGGAACTACAGTTGCTCTTGCACGAAATGCGTTTTGCCGAGCCGGAGCGCAGACAGATGGCAATGGAGAAAGAGGCCTCACAGCGTTGGCGAGAAGGCTGTTCCTTAACGCAGCTTGATCCCGGATGGACGATCGATCCGGAGATCATTCCCAGCTTCTGGTGCTTTCTGGAAAAGATCCTGAAAACGGGGTTAAATCCTCTCGATACTGGACTTATCGGCCGGGCTTTTCGCCTTATCGGAGGGGCAAAAATTTCTGCCTTCACAGTTGAACGTCTCTTCGATCTGCTGGGCGAAATGGGCTTGATTTCTCTGAGCAAGCTGCAAACGGGCGAAGTCAGCGCAGAATTATTAGCGCTGGATTCTTCCACTAAAAAACCTCAGCTGAGTGCTCAGGCGACGTGGAAAAGACTCCTGGCTGAAGGAGGAGTAAAAAATGTGGGATGAAGCTCTGCAGGAATGCGACGAAAAAATTGAGCGAATTATAGAGACCTATAGCTCTTATTCGGGAGATGAAGATAGCTGTCAGATCCGTGCGGCCTATGAGCTTGCGAAAACGGCGCACAGTCAGCAGAAGCGCGCAACCGGTGAGCCTTATCTGGTCCATCCGGTGGCTGTTGCGGAGATTATGACGGAATTGCATGTGGATAAGGAAACTCTTATTGCCTCACTGCTGCATGACACAGTCGAAGATACGGACGTCACTCTTGATGATCTGCGGCAGAATTTCGGGAGCGGTGTGGCGGCGCTGGTGGATGGCGTCACAAAGCTCAACCGTATCAGTTACTCCTCCCGTGAGGAAATGCAGGCAGAAAACTTCCGCAAAATGTTCCTGGCCATGGCGAAAGACATCCGTGTCGTGCTCATCAAGCTGGCGGATCGCCTGCACAATATGCGCACGATGAAACATAAATCACCGGAGCGTCAGGCTGAAAAAGCTCAGGAAACTTTGGATATCTACGCTCCTCTGGCCCATCGTCTCGGTATTTATAAGATCAAATGGGAGCTGGAAGATCTCTGCCTTCGCATCCTTGAGCCGGATGCCTTTTATGAGCTCGTCGGCGCCATTGCGCAAAAGCGTTCTGAACGTGAACGTTTCCTTGAGGATATTGTTGTAGAACTGCATAGCAAGATTGCAGAGATGGGCCTGGAGGCTGAAATTGAAGGCCGCCCCAAACATTTTTACTCCATTTACCGAAAAATGAAGGCTCAGGACAAAACGCTGGATGAAATTTATGACCTCTTTGCGTGTCGTGTCCTTGTCCCTACCGTAGGCGACTGCTATGCCGTGCTAGGTCTCGTGCACGAACTGTATAAGCCCATGCCGGGGCGTTTTAAGGACTATATTGCCATGCCCAAGCCCAACCAGTATCAGTCCTTACATACAACGGTCATAGGACCCAAGGGAACTCCATTTGAAGTCCAGATTCGCACTTATGAGATGCACCGTATAGCGGAATACGGTATTGCTGCCCACTGGAAGTATAAAGAAGGAATCTCGGGGAACGATAACAAAAATGCCGGAATAGAATCTAAGCTTACCTGGCTGCGTCAGCTTCTGGACTGGTCCAAGGACATGAATGAGGCCTCGGATTATCTCAATAGTCTCAAGACCGGCCTGATCGAAGATGAAGTCTTTGTCTTTACGCCAAAGGGGCGGGTGATCTCACTGCCGGCCAATTCAGTGCCCATCGACTTTGCCTACCACATTCACAGTGACATCGGCAATTCCATGTATGGCGCCAAAGTCAATGGCCATATGGTTTCCATGGAATATAAGCTGAAGAATGGAGATATCGTTGAGGTTCTTACCTCCGATAATGTCAAAGGCCCTTCACGGGACTGGCTGCAGCTTGTGCAGTCCCCGACGGCCAAAAATAAGATTTCTTCCTGGTTTAAAAAGTCCATGCGGGCTGAGAATGTTCTCCGTGGAAAAGAAATTCTCGAACGCGAAATCAAAAAGGTGGGTTTTGCTCCCAAGGATCTATTGCAGAAAGAATTCCTGGAGGAAATTCTTAAACGCTATTCCCTCAATAAGCTCGATGACCTCTATGGAGGTATTGGCTATGGTGGCGTTTCGGTAGGGCGGGTTATCCCCAAACTCCGTGATCAGTACATTCGCTCTCTGCCGGAAGAGGAGCGCAGCAAACTTGGTTACCGTGTCAACCAGAATGGCAGCGTCATTTACAGCCCCAATTCGATTCTGAGCCGTGAGCAGTTGCTGAAGGAAACGCATCCAGCCTTATTGCATGAAGAACGCAAAGGTCACGTAGATAAAACCAGCGGCATTAAGGTCAGAGGGGTCGGCAACTGCCTCGTGAAGCTGGCCCGCTGCTGCAACCCTGTGCCCGGCGATGCCATTATTGGTTTTGTTACACGGGGCACGGGAGTGACGGTACATCGCAGTGATTGCAGCAACATTCGGCATATTATTGATTCCTCTGAGCGCTCAGCCAAGGATGCTGAGCGTGCTTCCCGACTCGTTGATGTGAGCTGGGGAGATGATGATGATAAAAAGACTTTTGAAGTTCAGCTAACCATCCTTGCGCGTGACCGCCATCACCTCTTTGCAGATATTTCCAATGCCATTGCCGAAGAGAAAATTTCGATCGTTTCCGGCCGTTTGCAGGCGTCACGTGATTTTACAGCGACGTTGATCGTGCGTGTGGAAGTGTCAAATCAACAGGAACTGGATCGGCTCTGTGGGCGCATCAAGGCGATTCCCTCGGTTCTGGGAGTAATTCGTGGACAGTAAGAACAGGACCAGCACTTTAACGAGGTGGATTGTTAGGAATTTAGCGGCTTTAAAGAGTGTATTTCATTCAAATTGTAGAAGAGCAAACGCCTAACGTGGATTTTACATAATCTTCTCTCTTTGCTAACAGTCATCTGTAAAAATAAAAACGTGTGGACTTGATCTGCACGTCACAGCATCTAGCTGCCATGAGTTTAGGATTTCAGTCGCTGCAGCCTTTTTTGCAAGCACTGGGGTTGAAATCAAAAACACAGTTGTGGCAGCGGATCATACGGATTTATGCAAAGGAGAAAAGAATGAAAAACAAGAGAGTTAAATTCCTGGCCTTACTCGCGCTTTTACTTGTGGGACTTTTTGTATTGACATCGGTTTCGCCTGTCGTTCTGGCCAAGAATGATAAAGAAGCCAAGACCACCGAAGCCAAAGTCACTGAAGCCAAGGCCACCGAAAAGGTCCCTGATAACGAAGCGAAGGTGGAAGGCAAGATCAACGTCTATACTCGTGACAACGCCAGCGGTACCCGTGAAGGCTTTGAAAAAGTTGTCGGCATCAAGAAAAACCTGACCGATAAAGCCAATGAAGTGAGCTCAAACGGCGACATGGCAACCAAGGTCGGCAACGATCCCAATGGTATCGGTTACTGCAGCCTTTCCACAGATTTCAAGGCCAATAAGGTTCTGCCTGTGTATTTTGAAGGAATCAAGCCGACCGTCGAGAATGTCATTGATGGAAGCTACAAAATGGCCCGCCCTTTCTGCTATGTTCTGCGCAAGAGTGGCACTTATGAGTCCAAAGAAAAAGAAGAACTGGTGAAAGCCTTTATCGCCTACATCACCGAATCCAAAGAGGGTATGGAAACCATTGCCTCCGCGGGCGGAGTTGTGGATGTCGAAAAGGGCAAAGATTGGGAAGAAATCAAAAAAGATTATCCTATCGTCGATAAAGACAACAGTAAGATCGAAATCAAGACCGTTGGTTCGACTTCCGTTGAAAAAGTCATCAACACGGCTCTCGAAGAATTCCAGAGCCTGGCTGGCGGCTTCACCTTCAAAATGAATCAGACCGGTTCCGGTGATGGCTGGAAGCGCGTTCTGGGCGAAGAAAAAGACGGCCCGAATAAAGGCGATATCGGTTTTGCCAGCCGTGCCTTCAAAGATGAAGAAGATATGAAGGATGCCATTTCCAACGGCGTGTTCTGCCAGGATGCCATCGTGGTGATCGTGAGCGAAAAGAACAGCGGGATGCACAATTTCAGCAAAGATCAGCTGCTCTCCGTTTTCACCGGTGAAACGACCGAGTGGAAAGAGCTCGCTGCGAAAAAGAAATAATTTTCTGAATACTGCAGTTTGAACTCAACGCATTTGAATTCAACACAAGTGCAGTCTGAACGATGCACAAGAAAAGAGCTGGCTCATGTCACGAGCCAGCTCTTTTTTCTTGCGTTAGAGAAAGAAGCTCAGACCTCAATCACTGAGATAATCACCATGGGGCGGCGTTTGGTCTGCTGGAAGAGTTCATTGCGAATTTCTTCGCGCAGCTGATTCTGACGCAGACTCTGGCCTAAATTCTTATCTTGCTTCTGGACTTTTTCCGCAAACTGTCGGATGCGTTTGCGACAGGCTTCTTCGAGCCGCTGGCTGTCAGTAGCGTAGATAAAGCCCAAAGCCTCAATTTCAGGTTCGGCGGCAAGTTTATTGCGCTTACCATCAACGGCAATGAAACAGGTTACAATGCCGTCGTCCGCCAGCATGCGGCGTTCCTTGAGGACGATGGCGTCGACGTCACCAATGCCTGAGCCGTCAATCAAAACGCCGGCACTTTCTTCAACATAGTCAACTATGCGTCCCGCACCTTTGCTCAATTCAAGGACATCACCATTATTTAAAAGGAAAATGTGATCCGGGGAGAGCCCCTGAGATTCAGCCATTTCAGCGTTTTTATAGAGATGACGATATTCTCCGTGAGCGGGAATAAAATATTGTGGATGAGTGAGACTGAAGAGCAAAGAGAGTTCGCCACGATAGGCATGGCCTGAGACGTGAATATCCGCGAGCTTTTCGTAAACGACCTGGGCCCCCCGCTTAAAAAGTTCGTTAATGACTTTATAAATGGATTTTTCATTGCCGGGAATGACAGATGAACTGAAGAGGACCATATCGCCTTCTTTGATATTGACCTGGCGATGTTCAGCAAAAGCCATGCGCGAGAGGGCCGACATCGGTTCTCCCTGAGTGCCGGTAATAATATAAACAATTTTATCATCAGGGTAACGCTCGGCATCCCAGGCTTCTATCAGAGTGTCGGATTTGTAATCAATATAGCCCAGGGAGTCTGCCGCTTCAAAGACCTTGAGCATACTGAAGCCAAGCAGACAGACCTTGCGGCCTACTTTTTCGGCGGCGCTGATAATCTGCTGCAGGCGAAAAACATTTGAAGAAAAGGTTGCGACAAAGATTCGACCTTTTGCATCATCAAAAAATTCTGAAAAAGAGTCGCCAACCATTTTTTCGGAAGGTGTCATGCCGGGGCGCTCTACATTGGTGCTTTCCATGACGAGGGCGAGTACACCCTCGTTTCCCAGCTCGGCAAAGCGATTCAGATCAATCGGGTCGCCATGCACAGGGGTAAAGTCGACCTTGAAGTCTCCGGAATGAACGATGACGCCTGCAGGGGTGCGAATGGCCAGGGCGCAGGCATCGGCAATGGAGTGATTGACATGAATAAATTCGACCTCGAAGTGGCCGGCACGCACCTTATCTCCAGGCTCGACTAAATGCAGGCGGGGGTCAGAAGCAGAACCTTTTTTACCGCCGCGATCGCGGTCGTTCAATTTGTTTTCCACCAGTTTCAGGGTCAGGGCTGTACCATAGACCGGGCAGCCAAATTCCTGCATAAACCAGGCAATGGCGCCGATGTGATCTTCATGACCATGGGTCAAAAAAACGCCCCGGATATTCTGCGCATGAGCCCGTAGATAAGTAAAATCCGGGATAATCATATCTACGCCCGGTGTCTCCTCATCTGGGAAGGTGGTGCCGATATCGACAATGATGAGATCATTGCCGTACTCGTAGAGCGTCATATTTTTGCCGATTTCGCGCATTCCGCCCAGGGGAAGGATGCGAACTTTTCTTTCAGTGCCAGCAGGGAGTGTGGTTTTCACAGTTTGAATGGCTTCGGCATTTTTACCCTTTGGCTCTGCCCTGCGCAGCGGTTTAAGAGAGGGAATGCGTTCACGGCGTGTGTTTTTTGCCGTTTTTCGCGGAACTTCAGCGCGCTTTTTCAGGCCGCTGAGAGATTTAGCACTTGCACTTTTACTGCGTGAACTCACACGGCGATTTGCTTTTGCCGCTGTCGAAGACCGGCCTTCAGCTCTCAGGCTGCGGCCAGATGCTTTTGCTTTAGGAAGAGAAAGCCCCTCGGTTTCCCCGGTATAGGCTTCATGTCTTTTTACAGAGCGGCGCGGACGGGTGGAGCCAGCCTTTACCACAGTTTTTTTGCTGCTGCTGGGCGATTTACTGGATCGCGTACGGGAAGTAGAGGCGACTCTTCTGCGAGTTCGCCCCGGTTTTTGTTCAATCAAATCCATGACTTTTCCTCCTGAAAAGTTCAAACAAACAAAAATAAAGGCGAGGGCTGCATTGCCATGAGGTTAATTCTGCAAGCTGACGCCGGCATTGTGAGTGTTGAGTCCATTACATCCTCAAACCTTGGGGTGCTTCTATATATTCGATACATCAAGAATATTTTAACATAAAGTTAAAGTACGAGCTGACATAAAGAAAACTCCGCTACGATCTGTAGTGGAGTTTTGCTGGAGCCGAAGGTGGGAATCGAACCCACGACCTATTCATTACGAGTGAATTGCTCTACCCCTGAGCCACTTCGGCAAGCGAAAGCATGATAGCAAATTTGCCTTTTCGCTGTCAAGAGAGACGGGCCGAGCATTGCTGTTAATCACTCAATTGTTATGGCCTCATTTCTATCCTTTATAAGCGTCATCATTTAAGATCTTTTTCCTGGCACACCAGATATGAGCCATCATCGGCGATGGCATAGACCTTTACCAAACTACCATCACTATCCTTAACAAGGTCACCATAGTTATATTCGCAGGCATGTTTTTCACCGGGCTTTAAATCACCTATAACCCGAATAACAGTGCCATCTTCCTTGTAAAACAATTGCTCATATTTCTGTTGAGCTTGCAGGTTAGTATTGGTAAGAATAAGAGCCAATAATAAAACGAGACAGGCAATAGCCAATAAAATTCTGCTGACTCCTATTTTATTAATTAATTGCTTCATGATCCATCCTTCCTTTCAGGAGCACATAACTAGCGCACATAAGCACATATTTTGCACTTATTACCTAAACCAAGCCAATCAAAGCTGTGGCCTACATCCCTCCAATAACCCAAATTGGTTGTTTTCCATCCGCATCTTGTACACCGTAAGCGTCGATTAGTCCTGATTTTATAACATTTATCAGCGTATCTGGCGTTATAACTGATGGTTTCATTATAAGGAAGACCATCATCAACCAAAGACGAGTGAGGACAATTTGGATCACTCATAATGTTTTCTTGAATTTGTTCTAAGCTTTCAGCAAGAATTGTTCCATCTTGCAGAGTTTTTACATAGCGATAACCAGCAGGTAAATCCAAGCAACTTACCGATTCACTGTTGACGTTCGCAAAAACAGCACTGGAATAAAGCAGCACGACACCTATGAGAATAACAAGAAAAAACGATAATTTTACTTTTCCCATAATTTTTACCTCCAAGCTTTGTTTGTTTAAAAACTTATAATGCATGAGCAAGAAAACAAAGTGAATTGTAGAAATTGAATTCTCCTTTCTTATATATTTCTATAAAATTGTATCATAATAACGAATCTTAATCAATAAATATAAGC
>ERZ1031273.23-NODE-23-length-102594-cov-17.322599_pt1 | contig 102594 bp, 91 predicted proteins | sample MGYA00516575_ERZ1031273 | MGnify/ENA primary metagenome ERZ1031273 (study PRJEB33718, sample SAMN03159816) | human skin metagenome | collected 2014-02-25 | study: EMG produced TPA metagenomics assembly of the PRJNA266117 data set (Human skin bacterial metagenome... | reverse complement strand
AGGTGATTGACCTCTGGCTCTTTTTCTGCTTTTACACCATTTTACGGACGTGACCTTGGTTTTTCTGATTTTCATGCAAGTTAGCAACTAGTGGATGGGCCCGCGTGCAAGAATCCCAGTAGTGGATGGTTTGGCGTGCAAGTTATCAAGTTGTGGATGGTTTGAGCCTTAGTTCGCTGAGGCTAACCGTCCACTACTTGAAAATTTGTCTAAAATTCTGAAAATCCGAAACTTGAGTAGGCTCTCAGTCAAGCAAAATTGCCTCCACCTCGCAGACTTAAGCAGAATTTGGAGAATCCAAATTGAGAGCAGCTCGAAGCAAATTACAGGAAATCGCTTTTGCGGATATTCGTTTTACTACCGTTCATCGCAAGTGTAAATTGTTCCTTATCTGCAGGAATAATCGCATTCACTGGATATAGATCGTAAGCAGGCGAAAAACATATTTTCCCGAACCTTCAACTCTTTCAACGAGAAAGAATCCTTTTGTAAAACGAACTGGCAAGCAGGCTATCATGTCAGGGTTTTTACGCGTAAAAAAAGATTCTCGGCTTACCCTCGCGATCCAAAACTCTTTCGGCTTCTGTTTCATAAAGCTCACGGATAAAGGCCGAAGTAAAAAGCTCATCAGAGCTTCCATCGGCGACCATAGAGCCTTCTTTCAGGGCGAAGACATGATCGCAGAATTGCGCTACAATATTCAGATCATGTACGGCTGAAGCCATCACAAAAAAACCGCCGATGGTTTCGGCGGTTTTAATGATTGAAGACTACATTTTGCGTCCTCTATGTTTGAGGACTTCATATTGCAGCATCTATTTTGATGGACTTAAAATAATAATAATTATTCCAGACTGATTGTCCCATTCTTATGAATGACGTAAGTAATCGTTGTCAGAGGTATTCCACTGAAATAGACGGTTGAATAGCCGGTACTGCCATTGAACGATGACGAACTGCTAAAATATTGCGCCATCTCACCTGTAAAATAGCCTGACATTCCAGTGATTTGCGCATAATTTTCATGTTCAGAACAAAGACCGCTGATGGTGTCGTAAAAGAGAGCTGCCAAAAGGCCATTACGATCATAAAACTTATGAATAAAAGTTTGACTGATCGGCCTTTCAGGATAGGCGCGCAAGAGACCCAGCTCAAGGTCAGAATTGCACCTGGCCACTGTTGTCACAATAAAAAATCCATTGGCTGCTTTTTCCAGATTATTAAGCTTAATGTCATAACCATTGCGGGAAACAGAAATTGTCTCTGCTGAAACGTCCTGCTGAGCCCAAACTAAAGCAGAATTGACACATACGAACACAAGTAAAAAAATAGCTGCAATCTTAATGACTCGTTTTTGATCCATTGCTGGCCTCCTTTTAATTAATGCGTCAGCTTAATAGCTTCATCAGCTTAATCGCTAATGATATGTTTATATTAACAGTTATTTTTTAAAAATCAATATTTTCTTTTCAATGTCTCCCAGGGGAAGTCCGTGAGTCCGTCTGCGCCGGACAAAGAAGGCATCTGAGGCAAACAGATTTCGTCATTTCAAACAATCCGTCCTTTCAGCAATGATCTTATTCAATCTCTTTTTTAATTCAGAAGGAAGCAGTGATTTATCACACATTTCCATCCACTTCGGACTATGTCGTACGACACTTTGAATGAGTTTTTTCGCTATTGAAAGAGTTATGTCGCAGTTTTCGGCAAGCTTCAGGAAATCACTTTTGCGGATATTCGCTTTTCTACCATTCATCGCAAGTGCGAATTGTTCCTTATCTGCAGGAATAATCGCATTTACCGGAAGTAGATCGTATGCAGGCGAAAGAACATATTCTCCCGAACCTTCAGCTGTTTCAATGAGGGAGAAGTTTTTTAAATGCATATCAGAATTACCCACAATAAAGCAGAAAGCAAGTCTAATAAAAAACTCAGTTATATCTATACCTACCCTCGATGAATACTGCTTAATGATCTTTGCACAACGCTCGTATGAGCCCTTGTACTTGTCCTCGGTAAGTCTTTGATCAAGCTGACAGAAATCTTCCATGGCCAACATTTCGAGTTGATTGCATTTGAGATGACGGTCAACCCTTTTAGTGATATAAGCAAGTCCTGTGTTTCCTTTGATGAGAGCGTGCGGAACGGTTGAAATTCCCGCCATATCAGCCATTGACATGATTAACTGTTCCGACTCAGGCAGTGCTTTAAATTCAGCAACCTGCGGTTTCAGGATATAGCCTGTCGGAAAGTTTACAAGGGTTAATCTCGGCTCTTTGCCGTCACTTGCCAAGTGTAACGATAGTTTTTTCTGAACTCCCGGAACGGTAAATCCCTGGTTGATTGTTTCGGATGCTAATTGGTTTAAAGTCTTATCATCAATGGCGATTTCCGGAAGCTTTGCTATACCGAAAAATCGCTTAATGCAAGCCTTATGCCATCCCGTTTCATCAGGAGTAAGTAAAGGCCTGCCACAACATAAACAATTCATTCAATACCCCCCCTGATTGAAACATTACCAATTCCATCCCTGCAGGCCACAAGAAGAACTCCAAAGCGGTCGTGACTGTCGATTTTCCAATTAATCGTTACAATTTTAAATAGCCAACCTTCGGGTATAAGTCCGTCGAAAAATGGGAATAAGATTCCCGAGTTGTAAGCCTCAACCCGTAACGGCAAAGTAAGCGAAACAGCAGACGCATTTTCTTTTTGTATGTAAGCTGTATCGTATTTGAAAGAGTAGCCAGCATCGGTCTCTTTGAGGATACCGGCAAAATCATTTCTCACATAAACGTAGGCCGTTCTGAATCCACTCATCTATCCACCTTCTTTTGAGCAACTGCTTGAGCGTTAAACATGGCAAGTGCAACATTTACCTTATCCATGCGCACGGTTTCTTTGCCCTGTTCAAGTTCACGCACAAATCTAAGCCCAAGACCCGAACGCAAAGCGAATTGTTCTTGCGTCAAACCTGTCGCTTTCCTGTTTCGCTTAACAAATTCTGCAATCGGGTTCATTATTTCACACCTCCGGGTAATTCTTTTTAATTTTATACCCTATCGGGTGCTTATTCAAGAATAATGCTGTCTAATATACCCTAAAGGGTATATATTACTGGTGGTAATTAGAAAGTACACCTTTACGGGTATAATTTTGCCGCAAAAGGGATGAAGTTTTAAGAGGAAGAATTCTTTTGTAAGACGCTCTGGCAAGCAGGCTATCGTGTCAGGGTTTTGACGCGTAAAAAAAGATTCTCGGCTTACCCTCGCGATCCGTAACTCTTTCGGCTTCCGTTTCATAGAGCTCACGGATAAAGGACGATGTAAAAAGCTCATCTGGACTGCCGTCCGCCACCATAGAGCCTCCTTTGAGGGCGAAGACATGATCGCAGAACTGCGCTGCAATATTCAGATCATGGACGGCGGAAATGACCGTCTTTTTCATTTGTTGACAGAGGCTCATGACCTGGAGCTGAAATTTAATGTCCAGGTGATTGGTCGGCTCATCTAAAATCAGGATCGGGGTATCCTGAGCGAGGGCGCGGGCCAGAAGCACACGCTGCTTCTCCCCTCCTGACAGGGTGGAAAACATACGTTCGCGGTAATCGAGAAGGTCCACCAGCCTGAGGGCTTTTTCGACCCATTCGTAGTCCAGGGCAGAATCACTTTCCAAAGCGTTCTTATGGGGATAACGGCCCATCAGTACCATTTTTTCTACGCTGAAGTCAAAGGGCAACTCACTGTTCTGCGCGAGGACAGCAAGCGCTTTTGCCGAGTCGCGAACCGACATGCCCCAAAGCTCACGGCCTCCCAGAAGGATTTGACCGGAGTCCGGCTGGAGGATCCTGTAGATACACTTCAAGAGTGTGCTTTTACCTGAGCCATTGGGACCGATCAGGCCGGTAAAGCAGCCCTCCCGGGCCTGGAGGCTGACGCTGTTGAGAATCTGCCTTTTGCCCAGACGGATCGACAGATTTTTAACTTGAATATCCATTAGTCCACTCCGAAGCTGTAACTTGACTTAGCCATCAAAATAATGAAAAGCGGCGCACCGATCAGTGAAGTCAGTATGCCGATGGGCAGTTCTGTGCGCGGAATAATCACCCGGCAGAGGACATCGGCCCAGAGAAGGAAGATCGAACCCAGTAAGGATGTCAAGGGCAGCAGGAACTTGTGCTCATTGCCGAATAAGAGGCGCACCATATGCGGGATAACCAGCCCGACAAAGCCAAGAATACCAGCACTGTAAACGGCAAAACCAACCAGCAGCGACGCCACAAGAAGATACATCGTCCGCCGGTTTTTCAGGGACATGCCCAGGGTCATCGCCGCTTCATCTCCCAGGAGCATCAAATTCAAAGCCCGGTACTGGCTCCAGAAAAAGAGCAAGCCGATCAGAGCCACAGGGAGAATCATGAGATTGTTTTCCCAGGTCGCTGCCGCCAGACTGCCGAGCATCCAGCGCATGACCGATTCTACCGCGCCGCTCGATGTGTTGATGACATAGAGCAGAAAGCTGCTCACCGCTGAACAAATGGCGGCAACCGCTGTGCCTGCCAGGACCAGCTTAACCGAGTTTGCTTTTCCGCCCAAATTGGCCAGGGCCACTACGGAAAGCGAGATAACAAACGCTCCGATAAACGCCAGGCTGCCCACGGCGGCACTGCCAAAGACCGCACCCAGACCAAAAACAATCGCCAGGATCGCTCCCAGGCAAGCCCCGGAAGAGATGCCCAGAACATAAGGATCCGCCATCGGATTGCGCACCACAGCCTGCATGACCACACCACTGACCGAAAGACAGGAGCCAACCCCAATCGCCAGCACCAGACGCGGCAGACGAACAAACCAGACAATATCACTCAGGGAACCCTGACCGTATCGCGCTGCATCGCCCAAACCCTTACCGGCGCCTAAGATGCTTTCCGTCAGGTGATACCAGATCACGCGATAGATTTCTCCGGGCGGAATGGGAGCTGAACCCAGAGTCACAGCAGCCGGCAGAGAAAGCAGGAGCAGCGTCAGCAAAAGGAGCATGACAAAATAAGGGGGCGCGGCTTGCCGCACCCCCGCAGTTAAAGAGTGTTTCAATTTACTTTTCTTCATAAAGTTCCGGGTAAAGATTCTTCGAGAAAGCGAGAATGCCATCCAGGGTGTGCAGACCACTGCAATAAATACCGGTCAGATTTACCGCAAAGACCTGCTTGTTTTTCACCGCCTGCAGGGAAGCAAACTTCGGATTATCTGTGATGATCTTGCTCAGGTCTTCACCTTTGATCTCTTTGCCATCCAGCTCATAGCCGTCATACCAGACCATAAAAATCGCCTCAGGGTTAGCCAGGATCAGATCTTCTGCGCTGATGTTCGCACGGTAGACCCCCTTGCCAACCACCAGGTTCGCACCGCCATTGATGGCGATGTTGCCTCCCAGCGTCTGCTCGGAATAAACGCGGTAGGTACCGCCTTCATCCTCCAGCACAGCCACGGTCTTGCGCTCTTTATCTTTCAAATACTCGTTGATTTTTTCTTTTTCATCGAGAATTTCATCGACCAGCTTACGCGCCTTTTCCTGCACATCGAAGATCTTACCAATGGTCAGAATATCTACACATTCATGATAAATGGATTGAGGCACTTTGCCGCGGCAGGCACTATTCAAGGACATGTACGTCCCAATGCCGCGCTTATGGTAAAAGTCCACATCGCCGATATACTTCTCGTCAAAAGTGGAATACCAGCCCAGGATAAAATCGGGTTCGAGCTGCAGCACATCTTCACGGGTCGGACGACGATCAAAGTAATTCAGCTTAGCAAAGGCCTTTTCATACTTTTCATCGATCTTATCATCCATCCCACAGGCTCCGACGATACGATCTTCAAGGCCCAGAGCCAGCATCACTTCAATGTTATTCTGATTCTGCACCCATACCTTTTCCGGCGCCTTTTTAACCTCAAACTCCACCCTTTCCTTCGCAGCATTGAAGGTATGCAGGGTAAAGGGGTAGCTTGTTTTTTCAGGCTTTGCATCCAGAATTTTCTGGTACTCCTCTTCCAGAGGATACTGTTTTTCCGTGGATTCCGGGGTCGTCGGATGATCCTTAATTTCTTCCTGGGTGAGCGGGACAAACTTGCTTTCCTCGGGCTTGGCCTGGACTAAAACCGGAAGGCCGCTCAAGAAGCTGAAAAGTAAAAGAAAAATCAGGGCTTTGCATACGCGTTTTCGAGTGAACATAAAAAACCTCTCTTTCCTTCCGCCAGAAGTCGAAGTCCAGAGAGCACGAAAAATTTGCTTGAAAATCTGCTTTCTTTGCAACGGGCACAGACAAACTGGCAACGATAACAAACTTTCTGTCGCAAAGCAGGCAGATTATATTGGCTTTTATCTCAGCACCCGGCAGGTCCCTTTCTGCGGAAGTTTCCTGACCTGTAAGTTAAGCAGGTTTCCTGGCTGAGGCCGTAACGCTCGTCGCTCCTTCTCACCTTGCGGCAATGGAATCTGCGCTTCGCTGACCATGACAGTGACCGGATCGCCCGGGATTTACACCCGGTTCCCTATTATCCCCAAGATTTCACTTAAAACATTCAAAGATTCATCTCCGAGGGCACTTAACTTCAATCAAGCCGATTCTACCGAGGCAAAGGAGAAACGTCAACGTGGGCAGCGGTTAAAAGCTTCAGTTTCCGATCGGGTAACGGTTCCTTACTCTATATAAGAGATTGCTTTAATTAGGTTGTTACTGGCAGCATTTTATATTAAATATTTTGAGTAATTCTGCCTGGATAAGCTTTCTTCGCTCTAAAAAGAATTCATCAAAATTTTTTTGCTCAAGGGATATTCCTGCAGGCATAAATGCGATCGAATTACCCTCAGCAATCCATTGCACAAGTGGGGTTTTGTTTTTACTTTCGTTCTCGCTCCCCTCAAGAAATTGAAGATTTGGAAGCAGATTCCGCTTATATTGCCACTCCTTAACTTTTTCTTCAGGAAGGCCTAAAGATTTGATTTGTTTTGGCTCAAAGGATATATGGGGATGGCAATGGTCCTGATGAAATGACACTTGACTGAGTTTAAGTTTAGGATACAGCAATGAAAGTATTACATATGTATTTTGTCCTATTGTATAATTGTCGAGCCAATAATCAATGTCGTTCTCTTCCACTTTGAATGTTCTGTTACCTGTCAGAGAAACTTTATCAAATATCGATAGAGCAAAAGGCTTCTTCTTACAATCATATTTTTGAAGTGCTGCACGAGTACTTCTTAAAGCGTCATTACTTGCAACACCAAAGAGGCGTTTTGCCATAGAAATCGACAAGAATTTTCGCGCTTCCTTTTTATCATCGTCTGAAGTAATTGTTCCACCCTTGTACATATAGTACACAAGGGGCATTGTTGCATTGTATGAAGTCAGGAAACCATCTGACATACCTATGGAAACTAAGAGATCAACCATATCATTAAGTGCCTTAGATAAGTTATCCCAATCATCCCTGATGCTCTGAATTGCTTTTATATCAAAAGATTTTATTTTGAGATTTGTAGGTGCGTCTACCAAAACAAGCATCAATCGCATTAAGTAATCACGAGAAAAATTGAAGCCGTCTCCCTTGCTATTAATAGACTTTATTATGTTTTCTATGTTTTCTTTACCATCTTTCCAACCATCAATAAGGGTAGAAAAGAGAAGGTCTGATTTAGATAGTTTGCGTCCGGTTGAATTAACACGCACAAATATATCAAGTGCCTCATCATACGAATTTTTTGAAATACAATAATAATGAATGAGTCCATCCGTATTAATTCGCGTATATAATTTTGATAAATCATCCTTTACATCTTCTTCGTAATTATTGGCAATTAACCATCTCCGCAAAGCATTTCTATCATCGTATGTAAGAAGATTTTTCACTTTATAATAATGGCCATTTTTTGCCTCAGCATCGTTCAAAAAGCAAAATCGTTTTGGCGGATTTTCATCGTCCTTCTCCTCGCCCGTATATTTTTTGTAGAAATCTAAATTATAATAAAGTTCTCTTTTAATCCAATATTTGGGGTCAGCTTTACTTCTGCCACGACCGCCCTTAAAGCTGGTATAAGATCCATACAAAGCAATGTTTAATGAAGTGACTCGTTGCTGACCATCAAGAACAATGTAGTAATCCCCATCTTCGCCAAATACTTCAGGAGCCTTTTCATTCTTGCTTTTACCCGATTCAAATTCTCGAAGGAAATAATATAGGTTGGGTTTCTCCTCGTTAATCGTTCTTTTGTTTGTTTTCCAAAAGATACATGACCCAATAGGATAACCATCCACTATAGAATCGAAAAGTTTTTCAATGTCTTCCACTCCCCACACATACTCTCGTTGAATATCCGGCAGAAGCAGAAATTTGTCTTTTGCGAGTTTAAGCGCTTCTTTAGCACTCATATCAATATATTTGTTGGAATCTGCCATATATTACTCCTTGCCTGCGACAGCATAAAATGCACTGTAACTCCACCGTTGTAGATGATTGTTTTAGTTCCTGATATTGCACCATCAAATTAAACCACAAATTAATTGTACCGTACGCTGCAAAAATGAATGTAATAGGAATGAGCTTTAACGAACTTTATCGTTAACGAAAAAGCCGGTCTCATCGAGACCGGCTTTCAAAGAACCTCCAAGTTCGGAGGCGATGTGGTTGCGGAGGCAGGATTCGAACCTGCGACCTTCGGGTTATGAGCCCGACAAGCTACCAGCTGCTCCACTCCGCGATATTTGATTTTACATTCGCCCTACCTGGCGGATTCTTGCCAAGGCTTACGGCTCTGTCTTCGAGTCCATCATAGGGTAAAACTGGTGCTCGTGGCCGGACTCGAACCGGCACGAATTTTACTTCGACGGATTTTAAGTCCGTTGCGTCTGCCGATTCCGCCACACGAGCAAGAGGGCTTTCTCGAATGCTGAATGAGTTTATCACAGGGTAAGTGGTAAGTCAAATTTGACTTGAGGCCGGATCTTTTTACGGGAAGGTTTTTTGCTTGCTACGACAGAACTGGGGGATGCAGAGTGTTTTAAGTTTTCGGCGGTTTGCACTTGAATTCAGAGGCCTCTTGATTACAGCAGGACTATGGGCTTTACCTCGTGAGACTGTTCTGGATTTAGTCCGGCGAATTTACTTTAGCTTAGGGTTTCCTGACTTTGATGAGCAGAAGTTTCCCTGCCTCGAGCGATACCCTTGCTGTTTTATGGGGCAGGACTTCGTTGCTGATGCCGTACTGATACTCGGGTTTTATCTCAGCGTGCTGGAGTGGATATTTGGCGTTTTCTATGGTAATGCCCCTGGCTGTCCCGGATATGTTCAGCAGGGAAAAGAACGCGTAGGAATCGTCGATCATGGCTGGTTTAGTGGCCGTTTTACCGGAAACGATTTCGATCTCGGAATAGTCGTCCAGGATGCGAGCTTTCTTCCCCAGGTCATCGAGATAGAGCAAGAGCGAAAGGTTGCCGAGCGTATGGTCGAGTCTGAGTCCAATGACGCCGATGAGAAGAAAGTCCTGATAGCCTCTTTTCACAGCTTCCTTAACGGCGTAGACGGTATCGGTATCGTCTTTTTCGCAGGGCAGAACGATGGTTTCGACATCGAGATGGGGGTTCTCGTGCGAATCAAAATCCCCCACGATAAGGTCAGGCTTCACCGCGAGCGCTTCGAGGTGCTTCAGGCCGCTGTCACAGAAAATGAAAAAATCATCTTCATGCAGGCAGCTATGAATATATTCTACATTATTGATGTCGGCGCCGCCGACAATGACACAGCGTTTCATCTTTTCCCTCGGCTCTTTCAGCGCCAGGCCTCACAGGCGCCTCGTTTGCTGGACTGTCTATCCTGTTCTTTTCCCGCCAGGCTGAGAAAATTGACGAGGCATTCTAAGAATTTTATCAGGCTTTTACCAGAAAAATTCCAGGCATTTTACTCAGCGCTTTCTAAAGGGTTTTCCTGGCATTTCAGCAGGGTTTTGTCAGAAAATTGACGAATGGTGTCACCAGGAGTTTAGTCAGTGGTTTCACCAGGTCTGTCACCGCTTTCGGCAGCAAAAACGGAGTTCAGATCAAAATTATGCATCATAGGACCGGAGCCACGGCCCAGATCCAGCATAGCAGCCAAGGCTCCGGAAAGGTAAGCTTTGGCTCTGCGGACGGATTCGACAAGGCTGAAGCCTTTGGCCAGATTGGCGGCGATGGCACTGGACAGGGTACAGCCCGTGCCGTGGGTATTGGGATTGTCGATGCGCCTTCCCTCCAGCCAGATCATCTCTCCCCCACTGTATAAAAGGTCGCTGGCATCATGAATGCTATGTCCCCCTTTGATGAGGATTGCACAAGACGAGCTTTCGCCAAGCTTTTTCGCGGCGGTCTGCATATCTTCCCGGCTCTCGATATGAAGGCCTGAGAGGGCTTCGGCTTCCGGTATATTAGGCGTGACCAGCTGTGCCAGAGGCCAGAGTTTTTCGACAAGCATGCGTACGGCGTCATTTTTGATCAGAACAGAACCGGAGGTTGCCACCATGACGGGGTCGAGGACCACATTCCTGGCCTGGTAAAATTGGAGTCTGTCCGCAATTACTCGAATTAGTTCACAGGAAGAAACCATACCGATCTTTACTGCGTCAGGATAAATATCCTCGAAGACCACATCCAGCTCTGCTCTTAAAAATTCAGGGCTGGCTTCCTGAATTGCTTTCACGCCGCAGGTGTTTTGCGCCGTGAGGGCGGTAATAACACTCATCGCATACACACCGTTCATGCTCATCGTTTTCAGATCAGCCTGGATACCGGCTCCCCCACTGCAATCACTTCCGGCAATGCTTAAAGCGGTTTTCATCTTGCTGTGTCTCCCTTTCTGTCCTGAGCTCCCTTTACAGATCCCAATAGCTTTTTTCTGAGCTTCCTGAATAGATTCTTTCAAGATCTTCTGAATAGATTCTTTCTTGAGCTTCCTTAACAGAGTGCGAGTGCACCGGCTCTTGATATCTGAATTTTTTAACAGAGCACACGTGCTCGGCTCTTGAAAGATGCTTATCTGAGTTTTTTAACAGAGTGCGAGCGCTCCGGCTCTGGCTTTAAGTTCTTCAGCTGCTTTTCTGGGATCCTCGGCCTTCATGATGGCTGAGACGACACAGATGCCGGCAATAGGAATGCCTGCAAGCACGCCAAGATTATTCTTGTTGAGTCCGCCAATGGCATTAACGGGGATGGGCACTGCGTGACAAATGTCCCGCAGAGTTTCCGTCGAGGTGAAAACGGTCTTAACCTTAGTTGTCGTCGGAAAGATAGCACCCACACCAAGATAGTCTGCCCCCTGCTCAAAGGCCTCCTCTGCCCAGGGCACGGTTTTTGCGGTCGCGCCGACAATTTTATTCCGCCCCATCAGCTTTCTGGCCAGGGCCACAGGCATATCGCTTGCTCCAACATGGACGCCTTCTGCTTCAATCGCCAGGGCTACATCCACGCGATCGTCGATAATCAAAGGTACATCATAGCGTCGCGCCAGTGCGTGGACTTTTTCAGCAAGCTCAAGATATTCCCGCGTCGACTTCTCTTTTTCCCTGAGCTGAAGCAGCGTGACGCCTCCCTGAAGGGCTTGCTCGATACGAAGTAGAAATTCTGCTTCCTCATAAAGCGTGCTGTCGGTAATAAAATATAATCTTGAATCAAATTTTTTCATGCTCATGTTCTCAAACCGGCCTTCATGTTTAGCTTACACGTAGAATATATGCCCTACACGTAATGACTGCCTTACTCACATAGATAATGGGTGACCGTGAAGTTCAGGGTGAGGAACGCTATCGTAAAATGGCTGTCTTACACGTAAAGATAATCGTTCAGGACAGGCTGTAAACCTTCCTCACGAATATCGTTGTACATGCGGTCAAGACTGCGTCCATCACTGATTTCAAATTGCTCATCACCCTCGTCTGTCTGGCTTGCCTTGCCACTGTATTTACTTTCGTGATCGCCGATACCGGTGGAAACACCTGCCGAAACTTTTGTGGCAGCAATCTTAACGATACCGTTCCTGAACTCGGCACTTTCACGGGAAGAAACCGTAATGCCCACATACGGCAAAAAGATGCGGTAGGCACAGAGAACCTGGCAAAGCTCTTTCTCATGGACATCCAGAGGATTGATTTTTTCATTATTGATGATCGGCCGCAGGCGAGGACAGGAAAGGGACATTTCCGCGTGGGGATATTTTCTTTGCAGATAATAGACGTGCAGGGCACTCGCTAATGCATCCCTGCGAAAATCCGCAAGCCCGAGCAGGGCAGAAAAACCGACCCCGCGCATACCGCCGCGCAGGGCCCGCTCCTGGGCATCGAAGCGGTAAGGCCAGACACGTTTATGACCGAGCAAATGCAGGGTTTCATATTTGTCGCTGTCGTAAGTTTCCTGAAAAATGGTAACATAGTCGGCGCCACACTCGTGCAGAGTGCGATATTCATCGGTATTCAGCGGATATATTTCCAGTCCAACCATACGAAAATATCGGCGGGCGATTTGACAGGCTTCGCCGATGTAAGCGACAGAGCTCTGTGCACGGCTTTCCCCTGTGAGAATCAGTATTTCTTCCATACCGCTTCTGGCGATGATCTGCATTTCTCTTTCGATTTGATCATGTGAAAGCTTCATGCGGCGGATATGGTTGTAGCAGTTAAAGCCACAGTAAATGCAGTAATTCTCACAATAATTGGCAATATACAGAGGCGTAAACAAATACACAGTATTGCCGAAATGCCGGCTTGTTTCCCGGCTCGCGCGCTCTGCCATCGTCTCCAGAAAGGGCGCAGCCGCAGGAGATAGAAGGGCCTTGAAGCCTTCAATTGAACAAGTCCCGGCCTGCAGGGCGGCTTTAACATCAGCCGGAGTATATTTTGCAGGGTCATAAGACTTCATCTGCTCCATAACGTCGGCACAAACGTGGGAGTCAATGACCTCCATGCCCGGCAGATATTCCATATGGCTTTTGCGGGATCCTGGATCATTCTCCAGCTGGTGTTTTCTTGCGAGCGCCTCCGGGGAAAGAAATTCCGAATCGATCAGAAATTGATTTTCCATAGGATCTCCTTAATCTCTGAGAAAGCCGGTCAGCGGATCGGAGGCGGAAGCGCCTCGCGTCAGGACTCTTCCCAGTCCGGAAAGATAGGCTTGCCGACCAGCTTCAATGGCTTTCCTGAAGGCAGAGGCCATGAGCGTAAGGTCTCCCGAGGTCGCAAGGGCCGTGTTAGCCATAATCGCCGCTGCTCCCATCTCCATGGCTTCACAGGCCTGAGATGGCCGGCCAATACCTGCATCCACGATAACCGGCAGATCAATTTCATCAATAAGGATCTGAATAAATTCCTTCGTCGCGAGACCTTTGTTTGAGCCAATGGGAGAAGCCAGGGGCATAACCGCAGCAGCGCCGGCCTGCACCAGATCCCGGGCAGCATTGAGATCGGGATACATGTAAGGCATCACGACGAAGCGTTCCTTCGCCAGAATCTCGGTCGCTTTGATCGTTTCCTGATTGTCGGGGAGCAGATACTTTGAATCCCTCATAATCTCAATTTTCACGAAATCACCACAGCCCAGCTCCCGTGCGAGATGAGCGATGCGCACGGCCTCTTCGGCATTTCTCGCTCCGCTGGTATTGGGGAGCAGCGTAATGCCGTCGGGAATATAATCAAGAATGCTTTCCTGCGCCCGCGTATTGGTGCGGCGAACGGCCAGTGTAATCATTTCCGCGCCTGCATCTTTAATGGCCGCTTCGATCAATTTCAGGGAATACTTGCCGGAGCCGAGAATAAAACGTGAATGAAATTCCCGTCCGCCAAGATATAATGTGTCGTCTTTCATTTTCTGACTTCTTTCTTTCGTTTTCACAGGTTGTTTCCACAGGCTTCTGCAAGAATCCTGAGAATGATATGGGCCTGGTGGGCCGCGCAAAGCATCACCCGAGGGGCAAAAAGACAGCCTTCGTTCTGGACGTCGCTGGCTTCGTCGCCGCATAGATAAAATTTCTCCGTGATTCTTCGGGTCTTAATGTTATTGGCACTGCCTATCCCTGCCATGCCGGAGGCCGCAACCATATATTTTTGGGGCCATCTTTCCAGAACAAAATTAACCAGCATGGCTTTGGCCTCGGGGTCATCGAAAGCTTCACAGATAATATCCGCTTTATTAAGAAGCTCTTCGGCATTAGTCTCGGTGATCCGGACAGCATGCGTCTCCATCACGAGATAAGGCGCAATTTCCAAAAGATTTTCGCGGCAGGCCTCTGTTTTCTTCATGCCAATCTGCGAGGCTTTATATTGCTGCCGGTGAAGGTTGCTCAGAGCCACGCTGTCATCATCAATGAGCAGCAGTTTGCCAACTCCAGCCCGGGCCAGTGCAGTGGCAATATTGGAACCAAGACCGCCGAGACCACAGACGGCAACCGTCGCCGAGGCAAATTTTTTCTGGTATGATTCTCCCTGTCGCTCAGACAAGGCCTGTTTCCAGTCTACCTGGCTTGGAATCAAATGAACCACCTCCCGATATAGGCAAGCGCCCTGCGGCGAGGAACTGCCGCTGAAAGTTGCTTTTCGCCATCCTCAGCCGCCTCCCACAAAACTGACGATCTCGATCTGGTCCCCATCCTGCAGTACAGTTTCGCTGTACTGTGCTTTGGGGACAATTTCGCCATTACGTTCAACGGCAATCTTTTTCGAGTCATAGCTCATCTTGGCCAGATACGCTGCAAGGGTCAGGTTTGCAGCCTCTTTTTCTTCTCCATTGATGGTAAGCATTGATAAATCCCCGCATTAAAAAAGGAAGCCTCTGATTGGAGTGCTTCCCATTGAACTTTATCCAGGATGAACCGCTGCAAAAGGGTTCCGGCGTCCCTACGTTGGCATTATCCAAATCAGGTTTTCGGTCGAAGGCAAAACCTTCCTCTCAGCCTGTCAAGCAAGCTCCCGTTCATTTTTCTGTATCTACTATACGCGCCGCAGGCAAAAATGAAAAGAGAAGCCATGTGTTAGAATAAAAGCGTTGTTTTTCTAAATGTGCAAAGAAAATAAGCCTTTTGAGGCTTCGAGAGGTTGGGTTGAATATGAGTCATTCGCCAGGAGAGCATCCAGCAAGCCGTCATGCATCGGGACGTGAATCAACGGGTTATTTTTCAGAGAGCAGGACAGCAGGAGACATCCGCGCTGTGAAAAAAGCCTTGCGCGCAAAAATAAAAAAAGAGCGTGCCGCTCTGGGCCCTGAGTACCGTCAGGAGGCTTCTCTGCGGATTATCGAACGTCTGAAGGCTGAGCCTGCTTTTCACCGGGCGCGGATCATTTTTGCTTTTATGCCCATGGCAGAAGAGGTTCAGATTCAGGCTCTGTTCAGCGATGCTGCCGCAGCCGGTAAGCGTTTTGCCTTTCCCGTCACTTTTGAGGCCGGCCACATGGAAGCCTTCTCTCCCCGTGATTTGTCACAGTTGAAGGCCGATCGCTATGGCATTTTAGCCCCGGATCCGGCAAAGGATCTGCTTATTGATCCAGCCGATATCGATCTTGTTCTCTCTCCCCTGCTCGGCTTTGATCGTTCCGGCCACCGGCTGGGCTATGGCGGCGGCTTTTACGATCGATATTTAAAGCGTCTCAAAGCGGGAACCCCGGTTATCGGCCTTGCCTATGCCGTACAGGAGCAGGAGGAAATTCCCTGCGGGCGCTACGATATGCCCATTGACAGCATCGTGACGGAAAAAGAAAAGCTGGACTTCAGGCCAGGAGATTAGTTTTTTATGATGTCATGTCAACATGACTAAAGGCAAGCTGTGATGCAGGCAGTAATGTAACATCGACGTGAGATGTCATGCATGCTATGTTGCGATCGGTAACGCGAACCGTGATGTAGGCTATGACGCGGGTTACAGCGGAATGACCTGCAAAACTAAATGCCCTGATAGGCTAAATACCGAAAAATGGCTTAAGGAGAGCACATTGAAGACTTTTTTCAGGCAATTCAAATGGTTCTTTGAACACTATAAAAGGCTCTACGCCATCGGCGTCGTCTTTTTGCTCATTAACTATGGCTTGAACATGCTTCCTCCACGCATGGTGGGGCGCGTGAGCGATGCTATTTTAGCCGGTCAGATGAGCCTTGCGCAGCTATGGCGAACGATTGCCCTGATGCTATTGATTATTCTCATCAATTATCTGGCCTGTTACCTCTGGGGCTATGTGATCTACCGGGCCTCAGATGATGCCGCTCTGATCTCGCACCGCGAAATTTTCGCTCGTCTGCTTAAACAATCGCCGCTTTTCTACGCGGCCAATAGCACGGGCAGTATCATGGGCAAAGCCACCAACGATGTCGCTAGCGTAGGGGAGTTTCTCTCCTTCGGCATGATGGCCATTTTTGATTCAACTGTCTGGCCTTTAGCCTTGCTCTTCTTTATGCTCGCCATTTCCTGGAAACTCACCCTTGGTTCATTTCTGCCGCTGCCCCTGTTGATTTTCTTTTCGCGCCGCATCGGCACGAAACTTTATACTTGCTACGACGAGGCACAGGCCGCCTTTGACGAGATGAATGAATCCGTTCTTGAAGGCATCGCAGGGATCCGCGTTGTGCGCGCCTACAATCTGGAGGAGAGCGAAAAGGAGCGTTTCCGCAGTCGCGCCGATCAGCTCTTTAAAAAGAATATGCGTGCGGTACGCTATTCTCAGATGTACATGCCAATGTCCCGTCTGGTCCCGGCGATTTCACTGGTCATTGCCCTCGCTCTGGGCATCGGTGAAATTCAGGAGGGACGCCTGACGACAGGCGGCCTGATCACGTTTAGCTTTTATCTTGAAATGCTGATCTGGCCTATGATGGCCATAGGAGAATCAATCAACACGGGAGAGATGGGCTCTGCCTCCATGCAAAGGATCCAGGAGCTCATGGACCAACCTCTTGCCGTCACAGACTCGCCTACAGCCTTGGCCATGCCGGATGACGCGTCCATTAAGGTGAGCGGCCTCAATTTTTCTTACGGCAGCAAAACGAAACACCCCGCCCTGGAAGATATCCATTTTCAGCTGGGTGCTGGACAATCCTTAGGCCTGGTCGGCCCGGTTGGTTCCGGAAAAACCACGTTGCTGCGGCAGTTTCTGCACTTTTATCCGCTCCCCGAAGGGCAAATTGAGTTCGGGGGTCAAGATCTTGCCCGCATCCGGCGGGCTGAGCTTCACCAGGCCATCGCCTACGTGCCGCAGAATAGCTTTCTCTTTTCGCGCAGCATTCGTGACAATATTCTCCTCGGCGCAAGCGATGAGGACCTCGCTTCAGGTCGCGCGGAAACCCGGCTTCAGGAAGTTCTTGACATGGCCGATCTGCGCAAGGATCTGCCCCAACTTCCTCAGGGACTGGACAGCCAGGCCGGAGAAAAGGGCATTGCACTCTCCGGTGGACAGAAGCAGCGCATCTGTATCGCCCGTGCCCTCATGAAGGAAGATTCTCCCCTGCTCATCCTGGATGATTGTCTCTCGGCCGTTGATGCCATGACGGAAAAGCACATTCTGGATGCCCTTAAGCGCGAGCGTCAGGGTAAATCTACTTTGATCGCCGCCCACCGCCTTTCTGCTGTGCGTTCGGCCGATTTGATCCTGGTTTTGCAGGAGGGCCGCATTGTTGACCGTGGCACCCACGCTGAACTCCTTGCTCATGGCGGCTGGTATGCCGAACAGTATAAGCAGCAGGAACTTGAAGAGGGAGGGCAGAAAGATGAGTAAAAAGAAAAAACAAAGCTCTCCTCCTGACGCAGCCTTCCGCCGTAAAAAACTTATGGGCTATTGCTGGAAAGCCCGTGGAAGCTTCCTTCCCGGCCTCTTATTTGAAGGATGCAGCGTTGCCCTGGATTTGTTCGCGCCCTTTCTGGTCGCTGAAATTCTCAACAAACAAATCCAGGAACTCCATGCGTTCAGCGAGACGGGGCGTTTATTCCGGCTACTCGCCATCTACCTGCTGGCCATGCTTTTTTCCTCCATTTTTCGCTACGCCTCCGGGATTTTTTTGCAGCGCAGCGCCAATGGCATTGCCCGGATGATTCAGCTGGATGTTTTCAGCCACCTGCAGAAGCTGCCGATTGCTTACTTTGACAGCCTTCCGGCAGGCAAAGTGGTCTCGCGGGTCACCAATGACAGCAATGCTGTCAAACTTCTCTTTTCCGCCGTTCTGGTGCGTCTTATATCCGCGGGTATTTATGGCCTGGGCATCTATCTCACGCTCTCCCGGCTCGATTTCAGGCTTTTCCTTCTGGCCCTCCTGCCGCTGCCCTTTCTCTGGCTGATTTTCCGCGATTTTCAGACCAAATCCGCCAAATGGAACTACGCGGCCCGGCGCAGTCTCTCTGAACTCAATGGACAGCTGAACGAGAATATCCAGGGCATGGAGGCCATTCAGAGCCTCGGCCGCGAAAAACGCATCACCGCAGATTTTGAAAAGATTAATCAGGAGAATTACAAGATTAATCTCAAGTTGACGAAGCTTTGGGCTTATAGCGCCTTTAACATGACTTCCGCTTTTGAATATCTGACCATGGCTGCTATTCTCGCTTACTTTGGCTATGGCAGTATCAGCGGCGCCTATATCGTGCCGATCGGCAGTCTCTATTTATTCGTCAACTACATGTCACGCTTCTTTAATCAGGTCAATCAGGCCATGCAGCGTGTCGGCGACCTGGAACGCGCCCGAGGCGCCGCTGATCACATTTTTGAATTGCTGCGCGAGACAGCAGGAGAGGAAACTAGCGGCGAATTAGAGCCGGTTCAGGGCGAAATTGATTTCGAGAATATTCACTTCGCCTATATCGAGGACGAAACCGTGCTTAATGGCGTAAGCTTCCACATCCCGGCCGGTGACAGCGCGGCCTTTGTCGGTCATACCGGTTCGGGCAAAAGCACGATTATGAATTTGCTCATGGGATTTTACCGGCCGGAAAGCGGAGAGATCCGCCTCGATGGCAAAAAGCTTGAGGACTATCCCCTTCTCAGCCTGCGCCGTCAGTTGGCCATCGTATTACAGGATCCCTACCTTTTCAGCGGCACCCTCTACAGTAATATCGCCCTCGGTCGTAAAGACATCAGCCTGGATGATGCCGAGAAAGCGCTGCGGGAAGTCGGCGGCGCGCCTCTGCTGGCCCGCCTTAAGGATGGCCTGCTGAGTGAAGTTCGTGAACATGGCAATGGCTATTCGACCGGTGAGCGTCAGCTGATCTCTTTCGCCCGTGCGCTGGCTCAGAATCCGCGCATTCTCGTCCTGGATGAAGCCACCGCTAATATCGACTCGGAAACCGAAGCGCTGATTCAGGAAGGTATTACTCGCCTGGGGCAGGATCGCACGATGCTGCTTATCGCCCACCGCCTGTCCACCATCCAGCACGCCTCTATGATCTATGTCCTCGACCATGGAGAGATCGTCGAGTCGGGTTCACATGAAGAACTCATGGCCCTCGACGGAGTCTATGCCCAGATGGTGCGGGAGCAGTCCCGCAGCTTAAAAGAACAGCCGGCCTGATGAGGCCGGCTTACTTCTGCGTCCGTGTTTCCCTGGTGTGAGGGTCAGCTCAGCTGTTTTTCATAATCACTGTTTCGACCAGCTGGGAGACATCCTCGGCATAGTCGCAGGAAGCTTCCATACGACGGAAAATCTCTGTCCAGGCCAGCACTTTGATCGGATCTTTTTCTTCCATAAAAAGGCGATGAATTGCAGAGAAATAAACGCTGTCCGCCTCCTCTTCCAGGCGGTTGACCTCAACGATCAGTTTCTTCAGATCTTTTGATTTCTTAAAGTGGCGGAATTCACGGATCAGCGCACTGAGCGTCTGGTTTTGCTTCAAAATGATACTGCTGAAAGCCGCAGCCTCCTCACGCAGCTCACGGATGTTAAAAATGTGAAAGCGCACCACAACATCTTCAAGCGCATCCACGACGTCGTCAATTTCATCACCCAATGCAGCAATGTCTTCACGCTCTATCGGGGGAATAAATTCTTTGGATAGTTTCTCACTCAGACGATGGTGAGCATAATCAGCCTTGTGTTCAATATCATGCATCTCAGCAGAGAGCTCTTCCAGCTTCTCCGGATCAAAATGGCGCACGATCTCATCAAGTTTTGTGGCCGCTTCGAGGCAGTAGTCTCCGGCTTCTGCAAGCATGGTAAAGTAATCGTTTTTCTTATTTTTTTTGAAGATGGACTTGAACTCTTTTTTGGCTGATTTCTCTCGTTTTTCCATGGCGACCTTCTCTTTTTTGCTGAGTTTCTCGTTCTTTAGCTTGTCCTTCGAGCTTTGAGCTTCCTGGACACGGCTATCCTTTTCATCTTGATTCGTCATCGTTCTCCCTCAATTCAACATGCTTCATGGGTTCTTAATATTTAGAAAATGGCTAGAAAACATTTGGCCATGATGTAGCCTATAAGCCCGCAGCCCGGGAAAGTTAAAATCCAGGCAAGACTCATGTCACGTACGACCAGCCAGTTGACATTGGAAATACGTTTGGCTGCGCCCACGCCCATAATGGCCGTTGTTTTGGTGTGTGTTGTGCTGACAGGAAGGCCGAAAACAGAGGCAACCAGCAAACTCAGGCCTCCTGCCAGATCTGCCGAAAAGCCTTCGTAAGTCTGCATTTTGACCATATCCATGCCCACGGACTTAATAATCCTCGCACCTCCAATAGAGGTGCCCATGCCCATGACGATGGAACAAAGCAGCATAAGCCAGAGGGGGATCGCATATTCCGTGCTGATCTCAGTTCCACTGGCCGTAAGAGAGAGCCCCAACATAAAGACGCCAATAAATTTCTGCCCATCCTGAGCCCCATGCATAAAAGCCGTGCCGGCTGCAGCCAGGACCTGCAATTTTGCAAAAGCAGATTCCGCCCGGCGACGATTCAGTCTGTGAAAGCAAAACTTTATGCTGGCACAGACGGCATAGCCCAGGCCAAAACCCAGAAAAGAAGAAAGTATCAGGCCATAAATGACTTTTGCCCACTCACCTGGGTTAATCCCTTCAAAACTGCCATGCAAAGCAATCGCCGCTCCTGACAGACCGGCGATTAAAGCATGTGATTCACTTGTGGGAATACCCAGAACAGAGGCGGCGCTTGCCCAGACCACAATCGCCACCATCGCTGCGCAGAGGGCGAGCAGACTCTCATTTTTTGACCCGCCAAAATCCACCATGCGCATGATGGTCACCGCCACTTTGCGGTTAATACTCGTCATGGCAACGACACCGAGGAAGTTCATCACAGAAGCCATGAGAACAGCTGATTTGATGCCGATACTCCGTGTAGAAACAGCAGTTGCGATAGCATTTGGTGCGTCGGTCCAACCGTTGACCAATATGACACCTAAAGTGAGAAGCGTGGTCAAAGCGAGGGGAAAACTCGCCAGTACAGAACTCACAAAGTCTGTAAATGAGATCGCCATCGTCAACCTCCGCTGCTCCCCCTTTCGCAAACTACGCGAAAGTGTCAGGAGCTATCCAAATAAATCTAACATAATTTACATGGGTCTTACAAGGAGATAATCGGACAGAAATTTTTTCGGAATGTCATTCCTTCTTGCCAGATAGAATAATGTGCAGGACACAGTTGTCTTCGTTTTATTTGGCTTCTCCGAGGCGTGCTGAGCCGCAGTGATCGCATTAAGGCACTGAGCTGCGCAGAGGCGCAACGCCCGCAATGAGGCGTGCCGAACTGCGCGAAGCTTCTCGCCGCTCACGCCAAAGCCGTGAGCCGAGGGCGGCAGAAGGTGTCGCTTTTATTTTGCCAAAATGAATAAAAAACGCCCGCAGCCGTAAGCCGCGGGCGTGAAAAAAAGGCGTGAGAAAGGTCTTCTCAGCTGTTCTCTGAAGCCCGCTGAGTTGCCGCGGGGAGATTGCCGCGCATGGCGTCAAAGAGACTCTTATCCCCCATGGAAACATTGACGGAAGAGATAAACTGCTCGTTGGAACGTGTCTGCAGGAGAAGTTTGATGATCGTTTCTGTGACAGCGCTGGTTTCCAATTGGCCAAAAGCCTTGCGAATGGCCCAGACGGCATCCAGTTCCTTGCGATTGAGCAGCAGTTCCTCACGACGGGTGCCGGAGCGGTTGATATCAATAGCCGGAAAGATGCGTTTTTCTGAGAGTTTGCGATCCAGGTAAACTTCCATGTTACCCGTTCCCTTAAACTCTTCAAAAATCACTTCATCCATACGGGAGCCCGTGTCGATCAGCGCTGTAGCAATCACGGTAAGACTGCCGCCGCCTTCGATGTTACGAGCCGCTCCAAAAAAGCGTTTGGGACCATAGAGCGCTCCCGGATCCAAACCGCCGGAGAGGGTACGGCCGGTGGGTGTAATGGTAAGGTTGTAGGCGCGGCCCATGCGCGTAATGGAATCGAGAAGAATGACCACATCTTCCCCCAGCTCCACCAGGCGCTCCGCATGATCGAGCACAAGCTCGGTGATTTTAACATGGTTTTCGGGAGTCTTATCAAAAGTCGAATAGACCACCGCACCGTTGATGGAGCGCTGCATATCCGTCACTTCTTCGGGGCGCTCGTCAATCAGCAGGACGATGAGTTTGACCCCGGGATTATTCGTGGTAATGGCGTTGGCTATCTTCTGCAATAAAATGGTTTTACCGGCTTTAGGCGGCGAAACAATCATGCCGCGCTGACCTTTGCCGATCGGCGCCACCAGATCAATGATGCGGGTGGATAGCTCGCTGCGCTCCGTCTCCAGCACAAAGCGTTCGTCCGGATAGATGGGGGTCAGTCGATCAAAATGAGGACGGCGGATCATTTCCGCCGGCGCCCGCCCATTGACCTCTTTGACATAGTAGAGGGCAGGATAGCGATCCTGTTCGCGCTGCTGACGCGTCGGGCCACAGACATAATCTCCATTGCGCAGATTAAATTTACGGATGTACTGCGCCGGCAAATAAAGGTCGTTCGGGCCCTGAATAAAATTGTCCAGACGAAGGAAACCATAGCCGTCCGGCATAAGCTCGAGGATACCTCCGCTGATTTCATTGAAGTCCGTTTTGCTATTGTGGTGTGAACCGTTCTTGTCAGCGGAAACTCTGCCGTTGAGCTCAGATCCGGAAAACTCTTCCGCAAGATCCGCGGGGTATTCTTCCAGCTCTGAAAGAGCCAGATCCCGGCTTTTTACCTGTGTTGTAGTGATGTCATTAATCTGGCCCCTGGCAGCCCCATATTCGCTACCATTCCTGCCCTCTCCCCGGGCCTGGAACTCGCGCGTGCGTTTGCCGTTCCCTTCCCTGCGGTCACTGCGGCCGTTCTCTCTTTCCTGGTAAGCTCTTCGTCCTGCTTTGCGAGGAGACTCTGAAGAAGAACTTTTACGTCTTGGCTTCGTTTCGTCCTCTGCACGGGCTGTAGTATGTCCATGATCCGCAGTGGCTATATCTTTCTTTTCGTCCAAAGCCTTTTCTTTCGCTTTTGCCCTGGCCGCAGCTCGATCTTTTTGAGATTCCACCGGAGTTTTTATCTCTGCTGCTCTATGGTTTTTCGCCGCAGATTTCTGCCGCTTATGCTGGCTCGTTCTGCCTCGACCTCTTTGCTCGTATATATCAGCTTCAGAGTTCTCACTCAGGCCTTCAGACCCGGATAGCGGCTCACTCTGAAAAACGGTATCGCTCCCCTGCTCTGTTGCTATCTCTGTCACAGACACCGGCCCTCTTCCACGACTTGTCGTGTCTTCTGGAGCTATCATGCCTTCTGGATCAGTCTTGTCTTCTGGAGCAGATGTATCTTCATTCAGGTTTGCAGCCCGGCGGCCTTTACGAACCTTAACATTTTCAGAAGTCGAAAGGGCTTTGCCGGTAGCTTTTTCAACCAGAGCCAGAGCTTTTTCTTTCTCACCGCGCTCAGACAGCTCCAGAAATTCGGCCAGTTCAGCCTTGCTCATTTTGTAGGAATAGGTGGTTTTTAAGAGACCGGAAATACGCGCGATTGCGACCAGATCGGCCTTGGTTTTGTCGGCAAATCGATTTGCTGCCATGAAAATCTCCTCAGGATTTGTGATTTACTTTTCGCTTCATTCGCGAAGTGACGGCCTGTTGAAAAACTTTGAGCCAGCTGGAGCTTAGTTTTCGTCACATGACAGGCTATTCATACTCCATTGAAGCAACGCTTTGGATTTATTCATCCCGCACCAGGTCAAAGACCAAGCCTTTTGCAGAGGGCCACGCCATTCCAGCCTTCATTAAAGCAGCAGCTTTACTGCTCATGAAAAACAAAATGGAAGCGACAAACATTCATTCAAAGGAAAATACATCGACTGGCAGTGAATATGGTTCTTGGGCTATTGGAACTTCCAGTGAAAAACCATCTTTTGCTCAAGACCGGAAAGGGATTAAAACGCTGTCAGTATACGCAGTTCAACGCTTTGCGTCAAGCGCCGAAACAGCACAGTGAGCATGAAGCTAAGTTCAAAACCAGGAAAGGAAAAACAAGGCCGGAGATCCCTGATCTCCAGCCTTGAATGCAAGCGCGTTACCCTCGATAGAAGGGAAGCGCTTCTACACAGCGGCAAAAGCTCTGAAATCAGGCCAGAGATTTAAGATAATCGGCCTTGAACTTCTCGATGCCAGCATCGGTAAGCGGATGTTTCAGCATCTGCATGAGAACCTTGTAAGGCACAGTCGCAATATCTGCACCGGCAAGAGCGCATTCTGTGACATGGGTCGTATTGCGGATGCTCGCCGCGATGATCTGGGTATCGATGTCGGGATACTGACCAAAGATGGCGACAATTTTTTCGATGAGTTCGATGCCGGACTCTGAGATGTCATCCAGGCGGCCGAGGAAAGGCGAAACATAAGTCGCTCCGGCGCGGGCAGCAAGTAAAGCCTGGTTTGCGCTGAAGATAAGCGTGCAGTTGGTCTTGATCCCTTCTTTGGACAGGGCAGCAATGGCCTTGAGACCTTCACCGGTCATCGGGATCTTGACCACCATATTAGGGTGAATCGCGGCAATTTCACGGCCTTCTGCAATCATATCAGCCGAGTCAGTCGTTGTCGCCTTTACCTCACCAGAAATAGGGCCATCCACCAGGCTCGTGATTTCCTCAATGACTTCCTTAAAATCACGCCCGGATTTGGCAATCAGACTCGGATTGGTGGTGACTCCGGCGACAATGCCCATGGCCGCCGCATCACGGATTTCATTGACATCAGCCGTATCGATAAAAAATCTCATAAATTCCTCCTAAGAGCTCTCAGAATATTGATGTGATCATTTGCAGGTTTGCAGCCACAAACCTGCTCAACACGCTATGATTGTAAGCTTTTTTTGCAAATCGTGCTTGCCTGCTCAAGCGCTTGATTTTTGTAAGCTCATTACCGGCGAAGCATCCAAAATCGCTCATCAAAAGTAATTATAATTATAGACAATTGTAGGTGAATTTTTACTTTGTTGAATCTGAGCAGATCAGGTTCAAATTCACAATAATGAGGCATCTCAGGTTCTACTAAAAAACTTTTTCAGCGAAATATCCAAAAACATCTTGATTTATTATTTTTCTTCTGCTATATTCTACACAAGTTAAGGAAGTTCATGAGATGTTGAGCAACGGATTTCCCCATGAAGGGGGTTTGTTGCTCTTTTTTATTGCTATTTTCCCATGTGCGGCTTACATGTTTTTATTCATGTGAAAGTCACTTAATGGGAATAGCGTAAGTTTTGGGTCACAGATAACGTCCACGAAAGTACTGTGGTCATGCTTTCTTTAAGTGCAAAGTGACCACAGTATCCAAAATCTTCAGCAAAGTCCCAAGGGGAAATCGTGCTGGCTGTAGTCTACAGGCAGCGAGCGCAAAATCAAAGATGTGATTACCATTTTTAGCTTAAGTTAAAAATAATTTTTGACTTAAGTTAAGCCATCACTTGAGTTAAAGCCATCTGCTGACAGGTAAAGAACTCATCCCTCTCAGCAGATAAAACAACCGCGAAGCAGAAAGGGGGTACGTAAGGCGATCTGATCCATACGAAGAGAACAGAAGTCCGGGGCTCAGGTCAGAAAACCCGCCCCAAAAAATTGTCGAGAGGAGCAATTTATGCCGAAATATGTCATGGCGATGGACGCCGGCACAACGAGTAACCGCTGTATTTTGTTTAACGAAAAGGGCGAGCCCTGCTCGGTTGCACAAAAAGAATTTACCCAGTACTTCCCCAAGCCGGGCTGGGTTGAGCATGAGGCCAACGAAATCTGGTCCACGCAACTTGGCGTAGCTGTCGAAGCGATGAGCAAAATTAACGCGAAGGCCGAAGATATTGCTGCCATTGGTATCACCAATCAACGTGAAACAACGATTCTCTGGGACAAAAAGACCGGTGAACCCGTCTACCACGCGATTGTCTGGCAGTGCCGCAGAACTTCCGAATATGCCGACCAGCTGAAGGCTGAAGGCTACACGGAATCGTTCCGTAAAAAGACCGGTCTTGTCATTGATGCCTATTTCAGCGGAACAAAAATTAAATGGATTCTGGACAACGTGCCCGGTGTAAGAGAACGCGCTGAAAAGGGCGAGATTCTCTTCGGCAACGTCGAAACCTGGCTGATCTGGAAACTAACCAAAGGCAGAGTCCATGTCACCGACTATTCTAACGCCTCCCGCACGGTGCTTTTTAATATCAACGATCTCTGCTGGGATGAAGAAATTCTGAAAATCCTCGACATCCCCAGACAGATTCTGCCCACCCCCATGCCCTCAAGCTGTGTTTACGGCGAGACTGATCCCAGCTTCTTTGGTGCTCCGATTAAGATCGGCGGCGCAGCAGGCGACCAGCAGGCAGCCCTTTTCGGTCAGGCTTGCTTTCACGCTGGCGAGGCTAAAAACACCTACGGTACAGGCTGCTTCATGCTCATGAACACCGGTGAAAAACCTGTATTCAGTCAAAATGGCCTGGTCACCACCGTCGCCTGGGGCCTGAACGGCAAGGTCAACTACGCCCTTGAAGGTTCCATTTTTGTGGCCGGTGCCGCCATTCAGTGGCTGCGCGATGAGCTGCGCATCATCGACACTTCGCCTGATTCTGAATATATTGCCAAACAGGTTCCGGATACGAATGGCTGCTATGTCGTTCCGGCTTTCACCGGCCTCGGCGCACCTTACTGGGATCAGTATGCTCGCGGCACCATCGTCGGTATCACCCGTGGCGTCAATAAGAAACATCTGATTCGGGCGACTTTGGAATCCCTCTGCTACCTGACCAATGATGTCCTTAAAGCCATGCAGGATGACTCAAAAATTAAGCTCTCCGCCCTGAAAGTAGACGGCGGCGCTTCCATGAATGACTTCCTGATGCAGTACCAGGCTGATGTCATCGGTGTCCCCGTTCATCGTCCCGCCTGCATTGAGACCACGGCGATGGGCGCTGCCTATCTGGCTGGCCTGGCTGTCGGCTTCTGGAGCAGCACTGATGATGTCCGTAACAACTGGAAGATCTCCCGTATCTTTGAGCCGCAGATGAGTGAAAAAGACCGTGCAGAGAAGCTTAAAGGCTGGAACAAGGCCGTAAAATGCTCTTTTGGCTGGGCCAAAGAGGACTGAGTTCAGGCCCGGACAGAACTCGTTTTTCCGGCTATTCGCTGCCAGGACAAAGAGTTCTCATCTTCTCAGCTAACTCGATTGAAAAAGGTTGAGCTTTTCTCTGAAATAGATCAGCAGAGCTAAAAGGCTCAGATTCATCATTTTTGATGAAACGCGATGAATGCAAATCATTCATCACTCCTGTAGAGGTATACATTATGATGACTATTTTTGTTGCCGAACTCGTCGGTACGTTCTTACTCATTCTGCTTGGTGATGGTGTTGTCGCCAACGTTACGCTCAATAAATCAGGTATGAAGGGCGCTGGATCTATTCAGATCACCTTCGCCTGGGGTCTTGCCGTTCTGCTCCCCTGCTTTATTTTTGGTACGGCATCCGGCGCACATTTGAACCCTGCTTTGACCATTGCGCTCGCTGCCGATGGCAGTATTGGCTGGGACACTGTTCCGGCTTATATTCTCGGTCAGATGATCGGCGCCTTCCTTGGTGCGGTACTGGTCTATCTCCTCTTTAAAGGTCAGTTTGATGAAACCCCCGGCGCTCCAAGCCAGAGAGGTTGCTTCTGCACGGCCCCAAGCATTCGTCACACAGGCAGAAACCTGCTGAGTGAAATCGTCGGAACCTTTGTTCTTGTCCTTGCCATCAAAGGCATTGGCCAGGTTGCCGGTATCGCTGCCGGAGTCGACAAGCTCCTGGTCTTTGGTATCATTGTATCCATCGGTATGTCCCTCGGTGGACTGACCGGTTATGCCATTAACCCCGCCCGTGACCTTGGTCCGAGACTTGCTTATGCCGTTCTCCCCTTTAAAGAAAAAGATCCCGACTGGGGATATTCCTGGATTCCGGTTGTCGGCCCAATCATCGGCGGCTTGCTCGCCGTCTGGCTCTATAAAGCCATCATTGTTCTCCCTGGTTTTGTAGCCTGACGACAAGAGCGTCATTTTCCAAGGAGGTACTTCATGACTTTGGGAAAAAACAAATTCGTCTGATCTTCTTAGTTAAAGTACAGTCTTTGTTTAGAAAAAGAGGGTATCTTAAAGAGATGCCCTCTTTCTCATTACAGCTAAAAAATAAAGGGTGACCTGTCACCTTCGTGTTTTCAGATCCCCTCTATAAACTATCGGCTGGCTGAATAAAATAGCGTCATCTTTTTGAACGTTGAACAAGCGCCAGAATCCATGTTTTTCTGGTTTTCTGGCTCGTCGTCTTAATGCGTACGTTGTTCTTTTTCCTGCAGCTCTTCGCGGATCAAGCGGTTAATTTCGGACAACTCAAGATTCGTTGTGGAAATACCAATAGCTCCGGCGGCCAGGGCTGCAAGGACATCCTCAGAGGATTTGATCAGGCCACCGGCAATGAGTGGCCCTTTGTATTCGTTGCTGATCAGCTTAAAGCCTCCGGTCGCAATACCGGGCAGGACTTCAACGAGATCCGGCTGGCATTCGGCAATACTTTTCAGAGAATTGCTCACAGCAAGTGAATCCAGCAAAAACACGCGCAGTATGCTGATCATTCCCTGCTCGCGAGCATATTTCAGGAGGCGGGGATGGGTGGAAATCAGGCCATCCACTTCGTTGCCTTCTTTTTTGAGGAAATCAACAAAGACATTGTGTGAGGTACACCCATCTATGCGATCTGCATGGACAAAGACCATCTTGCCCTTTTCTTTGACAAGATGAACGTTTTCTCTGAGATTGCAGATGTTGCCGTAAAGCAGAAAAATAACCCGGCCCTCCCGATTGAGCGCAGATTTGAGTTCTTCATCATTTTTCACGGCTAAAATGACCGGATTCTTCTGCAGAAACTTTTGAATGACCAGCTTTTCACCCATATTCATAGTGTACCTCGCATCTCCATTTCTGAGGGGAAGCTCTGATCTACAGAGAAAGCACTGATATGCTGTGTATGATAAAAAATACTAACAAAAAAGCGCCTTTAATGCCAGTTTGTTCATCTTTAATTTTGTCATTATTTAAGCTGTTTTATGTATAATTGTATTGCCCAATGGCCTTGATTGTGCTAAGATAAACGAAATCAAGGAAGAACAATGAGTTTTTTGAGTAGGTTTCCTGGTTCGTTTGGGAAATGTCTGCTCTTTTTTTATTTTCTCGCGGTTGATCAGACAGGCATTCTCCCAAAACAACAGGCCGCTCGTCATGAGATTAGCCGCTGGCGCTTATCTTCCTGAGTTGCATTCGTTTGGAAACTTAAGACAAGGCCTTCGGCGAGCTGAGATTTTCCAGTTCTTTGCAGAGTGTTCACTCCTCGACAGGCTGGGTTTCCCGCTTTTTCATGACCAGCACATGCAGAAGGCAGAAAGTGAGCAGCCTCCGCCAGGCTTTAAGTACAGTGATCTGAGTAAACTCATCCGACCTTCAGAACTTAACGCAGGCTGCGTTACTTTCTGCTTCTGGTAATAGTCGTTTCACGAAGGAGAGAATCTATGTATGATGTCGTGATTATTGGGGCAGGCGTCGTTGGCTGCTGTGTAGCTTACGAATGTTCCCGCTACCAGCTTAAAGTTCTGCTTCTGGAAAAAGAAAACGATGTTTCCCTTGGCGCTTCCAGGGCCAACACCGCTATTGTCCACGGCGGATATGATCCTGATCCTAACACTCTGATGGGTAAATTTAATGTGCGGGGTGCACATTTGACAATGGAGCAGGCCGAAAAGCTGGATGTTGAATTTCATAAAACCGGTTCTCTTATCGTCGGTTTTGATGAAAAAGATGCCAAAGTCATTAAGAAAAAATACGAAAATGGTCTGCTCATGGGCGTCCAGGGAATGAAAATTCTGAACGGAGACGAAGTTCGTGAGCGTGAACCTAATCTTTCGCCGGATATCACCATCGCCCTCTGGGTTCCTGAGTCCGGCGTCATCAATCCCTGGGAATTTACCCTGGCCCATGCCGAAGTGGCCGTGCGAGAAGGTGTCGAACTGAAGCTCAATCAAGAGGTCAGGGGCATCGAAAAGAAAGAGGACCACTACCTGATTCACAGTCAGGATGCCGACTACGAGGCAATATTTGTCGTCAACTGTGCGGGCACTCACTCGGATGAAATCCACAGCATGGTGGCCAAACCTGCCTTCAAAGTCGAACCTACCCGCGGCCAGTATTATGTCCTGGATCGTGCCGTGGGAGAACTTGTCAAAGCCGTAATTTTTCCTTGTCCCAATGAGCTTACAAAGGGTATTCTGGTCTCCCCGACGGTGCACGAAAATATTCTCGTCGGACCGGATGCTGAACTCATCGAGGATAAGGAAAATACGGGTACAACCGCTGCCGGACTGTCCAAAGTCGCTAAAGATGCCACGCGCTGTGTACCCAGTCTGAATCTCCGCAGCAATATCCGCAACTACGCAGGCATCCGCGCGAACAGTGATTTCGGTGACTTCTTCCTGAAAATCGTCGCGCCCTCTTTTCTCGATATCGCAGCGATAAAATCGCCTGGCCTGACCTGTGCGCCGGTGCTGGCTCAGGAAGGCCTGAAACTTCTCGAAGACGAAGGTCTCGTCTGTAAGCCCAAAGCTCAGTGGAACGGTACACGCAAAGTTGTGCGCTTCAAGGAGATTCCCGAAGAAGAGCGTGAAGCTTTTATCGCAGAACACCCGGAATACGGTCGGGTCATCTGCCGCTGCGAAACCATTACCGAAGGCGAAATCCTCGCCGCTCTGAAGCGCGGCATTCCCGTCGTCTCCATCGACGGTGTCAAACGCCGCACGGGCACGGGTATGGGTCGCTGTCAGGGAGGCTTCTGCGGTCCGCGTATCATGGAGATTCTATGCCGCGAAACCGGACTGAAGCCTGAGGAAGTTGTGCAGGATAAGGCGGGGTCCACTATTCTTTGCGGACCGACCAAAAGCACAGGCGAAGAGGAGGCAAAGGCATGAAGCAGGTTCAACATTCAGCAGGATTTCCGGAATATGAACTGATCGTCGTGGGAGGCGGTCCTGCCGGGCTCGCGGCCGCCATCGGCGCCTACGAGGCAGGTCTTAGAAAAATTCTTATTGTCGAGCGTGCCGACTGTCTTGGCGGTATTCTCAATCAGTGCATCCACAATGGCTTCGGTCTCCACCATTTTGGTGAGGAGCTGACTGGTCCTGAATATGCGGCCAGATTTATCGACCAGTTGAAAGGAACCACCATCGAGACGGCGCTCGATACGATGGTGCTGAATATCGACAACAGTGATGAATGGCGTATGGTACACATGATGTCCAAAAGTGATGGTTATCGTGTTCTGCGCACTAAAGCGCTGGTCCTGGCCATGGGCTGCCGCGAACGTACACGCATGCAGATCCAAATTCCCGGTACCCGTGCTGCCGGCATCATCAACGCCGGTCAGGCGCAGCTCTACGTCAATATTGAAGGCCACATGGTCGGGAAACGCGTGATTATCCTCGGTTCCGGAGATATCGGCCTGATCATGGCCCGCCGTCTCACTCTGGAGGGGGCAAAAGTCGTCGCCTGCGTCGAGGTCATGCCTTACTCCGGCGGACTCACACGCAATATCGTGCAGTGCCTGCAGGACTTTAATATTCCCCTCTACCTCTCGCATACGATCACGGACATCCGCGGAAAAAAACGCGTCGAGGGGGTTACCGTTCAGGAAGTTGACGAGCACATGAAGCCCATCCCCGGTACTGAAGTCGATTACGATGTCGATACCGTTCTGCTCTCTGTCGGCCTCATTCCTGAAAACGAACTGAGCCGGGCGACAGGCGTCAAGATTGATCCACACACTTCGGGACCCTGCGTTTACGAAAATGGCGAAACGTCAGAGAAAGGTATCTTTGCCTGCGGTAATGTTCTCCACGTCCACGACCTTGTCGACTACGTGACCGAAGAAGCGCTCGCAGCCGGAAAAGCTGCCGCGGCCTTTGCAACGAAAGATAAGGATAAGGAAAGTCAAACCGAGTCGGATGCAAACGACTCGCAGACCATTATTGAGCTCAGCACAGATTCGCATATCGGCTATACCGTACCCCAGCATATCAGGCTGGAACAGGTCGATAAAAATGTTCGCGTTTTCTTCCGGGTCCGTCAGATTTACACAGATCCCATGCAAATCGTTTTCCGCGATGAGGCGGGCAATAAAATCGCCGCTTACAAGCGTCCTTACATGGCCCCCGGCGAAATGGAAAATGTTTCAGTCCCCGCGGTTCTGCTGAAAAAAATGTCTGGCCGGAATCTTAAGGTCTCAGTGGAGGAGCTGTCATGAAAAAAGAACTGATTTGTATCGTCTGCCCCCGGGGCTGCCACCTTCATGTGGATGAAGAAAGTTTTCAGGTTACAGGAAACGGCTGCGAAAAGGGTGCGGTTTATGGCCGTAACGAGCTTCGTAATCCCACGCGCGTGGTCTGCTCCACAGTAAAACTGCAGAGCGAGCAGCTGTGCCGCTGCCCGGTCAAAACAGACCGACCCATTCCCAAAGCTAAAATTATGGACGTCATGGCTGTTGTCAACCAGCTCAGTGCAAAGGCTCCGGTGCACATCGGCCAGGTACTTTGTGCTGATATTGCCGGGACTGATGCCTCCCTGATTGTCACGCGGGACATTAGCCGCTGATCCTGGTCCGTCTAACATAGACACTCCATTTCAAAGGGGCGCCTCAAAAAGAGGCGCCCCCTTTGGAATGTTTATCTGAGATGGTTCTTCCGAGATTATTCTGCAATGGTTTGAGCAAATTCACCGTGCGCAGCCGGCCGACACTCTTCGTTCCCTTCTTGCTTAAAGCAATCCAACCAGATCAAGGCTGGGTTTAAGGGTCTCTTCACCCGGATGCCAGTTTGCCGGGCAGACCTGATCTCCGTGTTCATGGACAAAATTTGCCGCTTCCAGTTTTCGTAATAGTTCTGTTGCACTGCGGCCAATGCCGTCATCGTGCACTTCGTAGGCTACAATATTGCCCTCGGGGTTCACGATAAAACTAGCGCGATAGGCTGTTCCGGCTTGTTCGTTAAAGACATTCAGCGCCTTTGGCAAAATGGCAAGTGGGTCGCCAATCATCGGATAACGAATTTTGCGAATCCTTTCGGAGCTATCCATCCAGGCTTTGTGAACATAAACGGTGTCACAGGAGACGGAATAAATCTCCGCGCCACACTTTTTGAATTCATCATAACGATCAGCTAATTCACTTAACTCAGTAGGACAGACAAAGGTAAAATCTGCAGGGTAGAAAAAGAAAATCGACCAGTGGCCTAGAATGTCCTTTCGTTCGATCTGCTTAATTTCATTCTCATGAAAAGCAGAAAGCTTAAATTCCGGAAAACTCTGAGAAATAAGGGATGACATACTGTTTCGTCGATCCTGAGATCGACACTCCTTTCTTATTGTGTTTGTGTCGATCCGAAATCGACACTTCTTGCTATTGAATCTTAGTGAAACGACTACCACCATTCCGTGTCAGTGACATGAATGTAAAAGGTTATTTTTATTTTGCCATAGAACGGGTACTCCATGGCGTAATGATCGTTACAGAGAAGAGGGAACCATCGTAAGGGCAAAAGCCCTTTGCGCAAGCTCCTTTTCAATGATTATGAGTGTAAACGGCGAACATTTTGCTTGACCCTTGGAATCGCTATCGGGTTGACACTGAGTTCATCTACTCCCATGTCGACAAGAATTTGACTGCCTTCCGGATCTGCGGCAAATTCACCGCAAACGGCAACACTTATCCCCACTTTGTGGGCACCCTCAACCGTGTTGCGAATAAGTTTCAGCACCGCCGGATGACGCGGAGTATAGAGGCCGGAAACCTCCTGATTGCCCCTTTCAGCAGCCAAGGTATATTGCGTCAGATCGTTAGTCCCAATAGAAAAGAAATCCACTTCGCGGGCAAGGTCCTCAGCCAGGAGGGCCGCTGAAGGTATTTCGATCATCATGCCGACAGGAAGCTTTTCCGGAAGCGGCAGGCCGCGATCCTTCAGCTCTTCTCCGGCCAGTGTGAGCTGTTTTTTTGCCTCCCGAAGTTCATCCAGGCTGGCTATCATCGGGAACATCAGGCGCAGTGGATACGCGGCAGCTGTGCGCAAAATAGCTCGCAGCTGCGTGCGAAAGAGTTCTGTCTCTTTAAGACAAATGCGTATGGCCCGATAACCCAGAAAGGGATTGCTCTCTTCAGGGAGATGCAAATAGGGCAAGGGTTTATCTCCGCCCGCATCGAGCGTACGCACGGTGAGGGGACGACCATCGAGAGCCCTGGCAATCTCCGTGTAGATCGCCAGCTGTTCCTCTTCATCCGGCGCGCTGCTGCGCCTGAGGTAAATGAACTCTGTGCGCAGGAGGCCCACCCCTTCCGCTCCTTTTTCCACAGCGCGGCGCGCATCCTCTGCACTGCCGATATTAGCGAAGATTTCAATTCTCCTCCCGCTTTTTGTGATGGCCGGAAGCTCGCGCAGGTGCTCAGCCTCTTGTGTTTCCAGATCCTCCGCAGCCTTCTTTTGCTCTAAACGTTGTACAATCTCGTCGTCCGCAGACAGATATAAGACCCCAGCTTCTGCGTCCATGAGCAGCGGGCAGCCTTCAGGAATACGCAGGAGTTCGGGACCCAGACCCATAAGTGCGGGAATCCCCAGAGAACGGGCAATGACAGCGGCATGTGAACTGGCACTGCCTTCAACAGTGCAGATGCCGCGGACAAAGTTTTTATCTAAGGCCGCGACCTCTCCCGGTCCAAGAAGCTCGGCAAGCAGTATGCCCCCGCCTTCCGGACCTTCAGCTCGTTGGTTTTTCCCTGTCATCTGTTCTGTGCAAGAGATTTTGCTCGGGCTTTCGTCAGGAAGATCTCTGAGCAGAAATTGCAGAAGGCACGAGCGCAGATCACGAATATCCGCCGTGCGTTCACGAATAATGGCGCTTTCATTTTGACTGTAGGAGGCCTCCAGATCTTGCATCTGTCTGTCCCAAGCTGCGGCAGCTGACAGCCCTCCTTCAATCTTAGATCTGACCTCTTCCAACAGGAGAGGATCCTCCAGAATCAGCAGATGAGCATCGAAGATGGCCGCCGCATTTGCCCCGGAGTTCATTTCAATTATTTTCTTTTTCGCCGCGATTTGCTCTTTGGCCCGGCCTGAGGCAAGCTGAAAACGCGTCCATTCTTCCCGTGGATCAAGCTTCTCTGCTACTTTTTTCTCAAGTCCCTGGAGAGAGCCTGAATCCCCTCCCATCGTCCCCGATGCAAGAGGGAAATGACCCTGGAAGCCTCTTTTTTTCAGGAAGAAAGCCGGACCAACGGCGATACCTGCCGAGGCGCAGAGTCCCCGGAGTTCTTTTCTCTGACTGAGCTCCTCCGGGGTGAAGGGAGTGGACGACGCTTTTTTTGCTTCATCCGGGAGCGGAACTCCCACCCTGCCTTCGCCACGATCACATCTTGTCAGGACGTCTTTCTCTGAGGCTTGTATAGCCTCATTTTTCATCTCTTCTAATCCATCTTTGCAGCTCCCGCCTGTCACTTCTACGTCAACTTTATCCTCACCGCCCAGGCTGACATTCACCAGCTCAATGGCTGCTTCGCTCACGCCGTCACCAAAACCAGCGGCTGCGAGAGCACGGAGAGCCTCGAGGCCTACGGCTGCATCGGCCCCGCTTAAGATAAACTCGATCGCCTCATCCTTGCGCAGCCCCAATAAGGTCAATGAATTAAGGCTGCGGCAGTTGACCGGTGCTTTATCGCTCGGAATCCTTCTGACGAGGAGAGTCAAGTCAGAGAAGGAGCCGGCCAGTGTCACAATTTTTGCCGCCGGGCGGGCATGAATGCCCAGCGCATTTTTTATTTTCAGGCAGAGCTTGAGGCTGCTGCCATCCCCTTTTTCAGCCTCTGCTCTTTCAGGCTTTGTACTATCTGCGTGATCTGCTTGATCTGCTTCTGCGCTGTTTTGAGCCTGCTCCGCACTGTCCTCCTGGGCGACAGAGTTTTCTTCTCTGCCAAGCTGCGCCTGCTTGGGCAGCAGAGCCTGCTTGAGCTCCTTCAGGATTTGCGGCAGCGGGGTGTTCATACGTGCCTGAACAGCGGCAGTGACAGCCCCTTCGATAAAAGGCGCATCTGAAATGAGCACATGCTTTTGCTCTTCCTCCGTTAATAACTGCAGTGCAAAATCCGAGGACAGCAGGGCGCTGCCCATATCCGCGAAAATCAGCACACCATCTTCCGAATAAACCTCCTGTATAGCGGCCAATATTTTCATGGGATCTGTTCCGAGAGTATGTTTATCCACAGCCGAGTCATCATCCAGGCCACCGGCAGCCGCAATTTTAAGCTCCGCTCCGGCCATCGTCCGACAGAGCTCTTTGGCTCCCTCAGCAAGAGCGTAACTGTGCGAAACGAGAACAATACCGATCATTCCTGACACCTCTTCTCCCATACAAACATAGGCCCCAAGAAAAAAGGAGCTTTTAACAGGCCACTTGAATCGCTCTCAAGAGGCTTTAGTTCACCATGAAAAAGGTCCGACGCAGGATGAGCAACCGGACCTTTTATAAGCTTCGATTAAGCCAGGGCTTCAGCAGCACTTTTGATCAGAAAATAAGCCGATGTCGCTCCCGGATCCTGATGTCCCACACTGCGTTCACCGAGATAACTTGCGCGGCCTTTCTTTGCCAGCATGGGAGTGGTGGCTTCCATGCCTGATTTCGCTGCTTCAGCGGCAACGGCAAAGGCTTCTGCGGTTGATTTTGATTCACTCAGCGCCTGTTCAAAGGCTTTGAGCGCCGGGCAAAGGGTATCGAGCATGGTTTTTTCGCCCTCATCGGATTTACCGAGGGTCTTTATTCCCTGAACTCCTGCTTCCATGGCCTTCTGCAAATCTTCACCGCTCACCTCGCTTTTTGCCCCCAGGGTAATTGCCATTTTAAGGAAAAAAGTGCCGTAAAGCGGCCCGCTTGCTCCACCCACCGTTGAGATCAGGGTCGAAGCAATCAGCTTGGCAATACCGCCAAGGCCGCCCACAGGGGCCGACTCAAGCTTCTTTTCGACCGCCGCAAAACCACGATTCATATTGACTCCGTGGTCACCATCGCCAATCTCCCGATCCAGATCTGTCAGCTGCTCCTTCTGTTCTTCAATGATCTTGGCATAGGCCTTTATCCAGCGGATAAATTGCTCTTCATTCATAAGCGTTCTTGTCTCTTTCTATGTGATACACCTGGCTAAAAGAAATTACACTCCCCAGCGGAGAGCAGCTGTGTGCACAGGTGCATCCCAGAGTTTTGTCAGTTCATCATCAAGTTTAAGTAAGGTGATGGAGCATCCGGCCATTTCCAAAGAGGTGATATACGGGCCAACCAGCTTGCGCGCAACCTCAATGCCCTTTTTCCGGAGAATTTTCGCGACTTCGTTATACATGACATACAGCTCGATCAAGGGCGTGCCACCCATACCGTTCATGAACACCAATACTTTATCACCGCTCTTAAAAGGCAGATCGCTGCTTACGGCTTCAGTCAGGAGTTCAGCAACTTCAGCTGCGGATTTCAGCTTCATGCGCTCGCGACCAGGTTCGCCATGAATACCGATACCGATTTCCATCTCATCTTCGCCGAGGGTAAAACTCGGTTTGCCCGCTTCAGGAACCGTGCACGGTGTCAGCGCCATGCCCATACTGCGGCCATTTTCATTGACCTTTTGGCAGATGGCCGCGACCTCTTCGAGCGAACGGCCTTCTTCTGCCGCCGCACCAGTGATTTTTTCCGCCAGCACCGTCAGGCCGACCCCACGGCGTCCGGCCGTGTAGAGACTGTCCTTAACTGCGACGTCATCATCGATCACCACCGATTTAACCTCAATACCATCCATACTGACCAGATCAGCAGCCATCTGGAAATTCAGCACATCTCCGGTGTAGTTCTTGACAATATGCAGGACACCTTTACCCGCATTGGCCGCTCTGCTGGCCGCTTCAATCTGATCGGGAGTTGGCGAGGTAAAGACCGCGCCGGGACAGGCCGCATCCAGCATACCCATACCCACAAAGCCGCCATGCAAGGGTTCGTGTCCAGAGCCGCCGCCGGAAACAAGGGCTACTTTTTGCTTCTTTCCCGCGTCAGCGCGCACAATGAAGTTGGGTTCATAGTGGACCTTCAAAAGGTCAGGATGGGCAAGTTCCATGCCATGCAGGCAATCTACGACGACATTTTCTGCTTTGTTGATCAGTTTTTTCATCTTTTTTTCCTCCTCTTGTTTTTGGGAAATCTTAAGCGTTCTCAGGTGCTTAGAGATGAAGCTTTTGACCGTCCGACCAAAGTGACGCAAAGCGGCTGAACAGCTGTATCTGTTCGATGACTCACAAAAATATTTTTGCCTCTTATTAAAATAAAGTCAAGCCAAATTAGAATAAAAATTCGTTTTTATCAACGCATCTTTTATGTGACATAAAGGCTTTTGAAGTTTGCAGAAAATCCTGGATAACATGATGAATTTACCAAAAAATATCGCCATGGATGAGGGCCTTCAGAGGATGAGCTTTGAAAAATTGCATCAAAGCAAAGCATGCAAGGCAGCGTCCCTCGCATTTACTGAGCCCTGATAATACATTTGTGAATTCATCTGCTCTTGGAGTTTAAGTGCTTCCGCTGAACTAATGCTATAGAATAAAAGAAGCTCAGACATAATAAGAGAAATATGTAGTGCAGGATAAGCATAAATGAACAGAAATCAATGGAGGTCATAGTATGAAAAAGAATGAACTTAAGAAGACGGCTCTGGTTTTTGCTGCGGATGGCTGCGAAGAGATTGAAGCTTTGACACAGGTGGATTTCCTGCGCCGTGCTGGAGTGGAGGTCACGCTTTGCTCGGTGAATCGCTCACGTGAGATCCATGGTGCCCATGGCATTGTTATTCTGGGCGACGCCCTGCTTTCTGAGTGCAAGGACAAAACTTACGATGCCCTGATTACTCCTGGAGGCCTGCCAGGCTCAGAAACCCTTCGGGATCATCCCACGGTGATTGCCATGCTGCAGACGCAGGCTGAGCGAGGCGGGCTGATCTGCTCAATTTGCGCCTCGCCGATCGTGCTGGAGGCCGCAGGACTGACCCGTGGGCGTGTGGGGACCTCGTTTCCGGGGTTCGAGGAAGGCCTCAGCTACAAGGAGTATCGCGAGGAGATCGTCTGGCGCGATGGCAACTTGATCACCGCTCGCGGTCCCGCCACCTCAGTTTATTTTGCACTGGAAATTGTGCGCGCGCTGCTGGGCGAGGAAGCTGCAGAAAAACTGCGCGTCGATATACTGCAGAATTTGGTAGAAGAGCAAATCTGCAATGCTCATCAGTAAATAGCGCTCGGTGGCTTGCAAGAGGAGTTTGAAGGTTTTCAAAGGTGAGCACAATAGTAAAGATCAGTGCGGCTTATTTCAGCCCTACAGGAAATGCGCGGAGTCTTTGCCTGGCAATGGCGTCTGCCCTTTGCGATTCCATGGATCTGGCGAGCCTCCGCCCAACTTATCTGGATCTTACGTCCGCTGCGGCACGCCGCGAGCATTATACTTTCGGGCCGGGAGAATTGCTGCTGCTTGTCTTGCCCGTCTACGCCGGACGCTTGCCCAATAAAATCGTCCCGGATCTGAAAGCCTGTTTTTACGCCAATGGGGCCTGGGCTATACCTATGGTAACGTATGGCAACCGGGATTTCGGGGATGCCCTCTCCGAACTCTGTCTGCTGATGAGGGAAGCCGGTTTTCACCTGCCTGCAGCCGCAGCTCTGGTGGGCGAACATGCTTTCAGCCCAAAATTGGCATACGGACGTCCGGACAGCCTGGATTTAAGCGAACTAAAGGCCTTTGCAAAGGCTGTCACCCCTATCTTCGGTCAGGAAAATTTTTCGGATGTCGTCCCCTCCGGGAACATGCCTCCTGGCCCCTACTACACCCCGCTTCAGGAGGACGGAAGTCCGGCAAACTTTCTCAAAGCAAAACCTCAAACCGATCCGGAGCTTTGCACTGGCTGTGGACTCTGCGCAGACCTCTGCCCCATGGAGAGTATTTCCAGAGAAGATCCATCCGAAACAAAAGGCATTTGCATCAAATGTATGGCCTGTGTCCGGAACTGCCCCACAGGTGCCAAAAGCTTCACCGACGAAGCCTTTCTTTCGCATGTGCGTATGCTGGAAAAAAACTTCAGTCAGCGCGCGGCGAACCGTTTCTTTCTGGCAGAAAGCGCTCACTGAAGCTTAGGCCCGAAGCGATTTCAAGATAGCAGACACCAACAACAAAGTGCAGAATCTCAATCGGGCGATATTGTTTATCCAGCTACTCTTTGGCATGCGTTCCCCATTTTTTATTAGGGGTTTGGGTCACCATAAGGAATCCGTATGGCAATTTTAGTACCTGCTATAGAAGAGCTTTTTAATTTGATGTTTAAAGAGCTGCCAAAGCTCAGTTTTAATCGCTGGACACAATTATATATACCATAAAATTTTGACTGGGAAACTTCTTTGTCTTCCAAAATATCCTGAATCATCTTTTGAATATCGGCCAGGATCAATAGGGGAATTCCCTGTCCATTATCGGCAATCACAATCAACGCACTGTTACCGTCAATTTTTCCGCTGATCTGCAGACGTCCCCCCGCTTCTTTTGTCAAAAGTCCATGAGTTAGAGCATTTTCAACAAAAGGCTGAAGTGAAAATAAGGGAATGCGCAGGTGCAAAAGCTCAGGTGATATTTTCACCGTGTATTTTAGACGATCGCCGAAGCGAATCTGGTTGATATAAAGATAATCTTCGATATAGTTTATTTCTTGCTGCAGAATAATCAGTGAATTTTCTTCAGAAAAATGAACCCTGAACATGCGTGAAAAGCACGTTAAGATATTTTGTGCAGTATCATACTGTTTCATTTCTATCAAGCGAATCACCGCGTTTAGAACATTAAAAATAAAATGAGGTGTAATTTGCTTTTGAAGTGCCTGAAAACGCACCTCTGCCAGCTCTTCTTTGAGAATGCGTTCTTTAATTTCGCTTTGATGCAGACGTTCATTTTTCTCAAACAACTCCTGACTCATTTGCTGGCTTTTATAGACTCCGACAATGTACTTTGCCAGATTGTTGAGAGCATTGGCAGTACCCTGAACTTGCTTGCTTCGAAGGGTCGGCACCTCATCGTAATAGTCGCTGAATGGTTTTTTTTCATGCCAGGCTATTGGCTTGGGTACAGGTTCACAGGGAAAGTTAGACATATCTTCGGAAAAAACCTGTCCAGCTGTAAAAGCACCGATAAATTCTCCGTCAATGACAATAGGAATTTCAATATTGACCATTCCGGCATGGCAGACATAAATGCTTGGTTTTCCCGTTTTCAGGGCCAAGTCTATGGCATGGTGGTTGGACATGGCGCAGCTGGCTTTGCCTTCTTCTGTCGCATTGATGGCCTGACAGATTTTTTGAAAATTGGACCCTTCACCAATATGATTACCATCTTTGTCTGTAAAGACGACACCAAATCCCGTTGCATATGCAAAAGATTCCTGTAATTTTAGAATCTCATCCGTCACAATATCGCGAATATCAATGTTCATTATATTTTCTCCTAAACTCTGCAGGTGACATTTTATACAACATCTTGAAGGACCTGTGAAAATAAGAGAGATTTGTGTACCCACACATTTGCGCGATTTGCTGTATACCCAAGGACGTTTTCTCAAGCAGTCTTTGCGCTTCTTGCAGACGTATCTGCCGCAAACGGTCAAAAATAGATAGCCCTTTTTCCTTTTTATAAACCTGCGAGAGGTAAGGACCGCTTAGATAAAATGTTTGTTCCAGTTGTCCCAAAGTAATCCTCTTGCGGAAATTCTTCTTCAGGTAGCACTCAATTTCAACAACAGGATCCTTTTTTTGTGCTTTTCTTGACTGAAGGTTGATGAGTAAGCGCTTAAAGGAAGAAAATAGCATCATACGCAGAATATTTTCGTCAATATTTCCACCTAATTGTAAGAAGGATTTTATATCATCATCCAAGCAATAAGGCTCTTGAAACAATGGATTCTGGTGGATCAGGCTGCTAAAACACAGTAAAATATTGAAAAGAATTAAACGGGTTTTCTCTCCCCAATATCCTTCTTCAATACAACACATTACTTTTTCGCAGCTTTTTGCTATAGTCTCTGCATTCATCAAAGACAAGGCTTCATAGAACGCATTCAGATTTTTATAGAGTTCTACATCATCGGATACTTCAATTTGATTCTCTTGCTCTGAAAATGATAATTGAGATTGTCTCCGGATCAAAGAACGAAGACAGTCCATAATACTATCCTTATCACTGGGTTTTAATAGGAAAGCATCAATCCCATAATTTAGGGCATTTTGAGCATAATCAAATTCAGCATATGCTGTATTGATGAGTAAGATTACCTTGCTGTCCATTTGGCGAATAATACGACATGCTTCAAGGCCATCCATCAGAGGCATCGAAATATCTGCAATAACAATGTCAGGCTTATATCGGACATATGCGTCAAGAAGCTGCCGGCCATTCGCTGCAGCCGCCTGGACGATAAAGCCTTCGTCAGGAAGATTCAGCTGAATCTGAAGATACTGGCGCTCAATAACCTCATCATCGGCCACAATGATCGTATATATTTGTCGGGCATTATTCAGCATATGACTTATTATTGCACATTTTAAAAAGCATTAAAGTGTATAAAAAAAGAATCAAGATGTACTTTTTAAGAAAAACACTCTTATAAAGTATCTAAAATACAGCTCATTGATCCTATAAAACCGTACAATGTGCCATTAAAATGAGTCTAAAGATGTAAACAATATGGCATCTTCGACACATATTTCAAAGGAGGAAAAATAATGAAAGTTAACAATCGACACTGTTCATTTTATTACAAACGAGACAAAGAGATGGGAAAAGTAGAAATTGACAAAAGCAAGACTGCTTTGTTGATTGTCGATATGCAGAATTATTTCTGCCACCGACCAAAGTATGACATGAATGATCCTGAGTCCGTCGCAACAAAAGAGGAATGGGAACAATATTATAAAATTCTCGACGATATTGTTATCCCAAATAATCAAAGGATTCTGGAGCGTTTCCGTAAGGAAAAGATGTTAGTGACCCAGGCTCGCATTGCGGCTCATCTTGAGGATGGAAGAGATCGTTCTCTTGATCAGAAAGCTACAGGGTTCAATGAATTGCTGATGCCCATTGATTCCCATGAGTCTCAGATCATTGATGAACTGAAACCGCAAAAAAATGAAATCGTTGTCGTGAAATCTACAGATAGCGCCATCACAGGCACAAACCTTCGTCTTTTGCTTCGTAACTGTGGGATTGACACCGTTGTTGTTACCGGTGTTTTCACAGATCAATGTGTATCTGGTTCCGTGCGTGCTCTTGCTGATGAGAGTTTTAAAGTTTGGTTGATTGAAGATGCTTGCCGTGCAGGCAATGAAGACATCCAAAACCATGAGCTGGAAATTCTCAACAACATTTATTGTCACGTTATCAACACAGAAGAGTTGCTCGCTGCTTTATAAACCCAGATGTGGGTACGGAGGGAGTTTTTATGGATAATAAACTAAAGCGAAATTTAAGCTTCATTCAGATGATTGCTATTTCATCTGGAGCCGTCATAGGAGGTTGGTTAGCAGAAGCCCCCTACTGGTTTTCACTCACAGGTGCAGGCTCGGCTTTTTTATTTCCTCTTCTCGCAATTTTACTCATTCCCGTTGGTCTGACCTTTGCCGAACTGACAGCCATGTTGCCTTTTGCTTCCAGCGTTGATACATGGACGGTCAATGCCTTTGGACATGGTCTTGGCTTTGCAACGCAATGGATGATGTTTCTGGTTCAGGTCGTCGAGCCGCCCATGATGGCTTTCATTTTTGCCACAGCCCTTTCTCACTTTATTCCGATGAGTTCAAGTGGAATGATGCTTGTTGCCTTAGCCATCATTGTCTTCTGGTTTATCTTGTCAAATTTTAATATCAGCCTCACTGGCAAACTTTCGAATCTTCTCTTTTTCTCAATGATTATTATCTCGCTTTTGGTTTCGCTGAGCTTTTTTTTCAGTGGCCATTGGAGCTTTGACAATATTGAGCTAAAAGGAGGATTTTTCCCAAAAGGTGGCTACGGTGTCTTTATAGCCATGGCGGTTTTCTCTCTTAAATTCATCGGTTTTGAAATGACCCCTACGCTGGTTGAAGAGACAAACTTCCCTATTAATAAGATATGGAAGGTTATCCTCTCCGCCTTAATCGTGCCCGCCCTACTGTATGCATTTGTTGTCTTAGCAATGGCTGGAATGGCCCCCTGGGAAGAAATATCTGCCATGGGCATGCCAGAACCAGAAATCGTCGCCCGCTTTAAAATGCCGATGATTATCGGCTATCTTGCCATCATCGGCGGCCTGATGCACGCTCTCACCACCCTTATGGGGTTCTGGACCTCCTCAGCCCGCGTGCTCTACGGCGCATCCGAACTACGCCAGTTGCCTAAGGGTATTGGTAAACTGAATAAGCATGGACAACCTATATTAGCTAATATCATTGTGCTGCTGTTTTCTGTTTTCTTCTGCTTTTTCAGTGGCGATGACTGGGTTCAGTACATTTACGCTATTTCCTGCATTGCCGCAGGCCTCGTCTATTTTGTTTCCTGCCTTGATGCACTTGTTCTCCGGAAGAAACATCCCGAGTGGCATCGTCCCTTCAAAGCTCCTGGCGGCACTTTACTCTTTATTATTGGCATGTTGATTTCTATCTGGATCATCATTGGTTCCTGCCTTGAGTTATCACTTGGAGGTTATGTGTCACTCCTGATCTTTATTGCCGTTGGCTTAGTCCTGCAGTTTTTCATGAATAGTCTGCGTAAAAATAAGCCTGATCTCAAGCTAAGAGTTCTTACTCCGGAAGATATTGAAAAATAGTTCACAATCCATCTATACAGCAAGCATGATTTGTGCTGAATAGTAACCAGTCTCTCCCGCTTTTGAAATTGCAGCCACTGAGGCAAGACAACATCATAATGCCTGAAAGGGAGCCGCCGCTAATGGAGGCTCCCTTTCACATGTTTTGAACAACTTTTAGTCCGCACCCCCCTCCCGGGGGGCACAATCTTAACTGAACAATTATGGCTTCATTATTGGCAAAACTAGTTTGATTATTTTCATTTATGGTCTATAATCTGGATATTAAATCATTTTTGTGTTTAAAAACGCAAATGAAAGGATGGTTTTTATGAAGAAAGTTTTTCTCCTGCTTATTGCCATGACTCTGATGCTTACCCTTCTACTGCCTGCTCCGATATTTCAGGCTGAGGCAAGCTCAGTATACGAGAGTGAGGTTCCTCTGCATACCTATCGCGGCCACGGTGGGGATCGTGAGGAGGTTCAGCAGAGTTTTGAGGCGCTGGTCAAGGCGGCTCAGTCCGGTGAGGATTTGCAGAAATTCTGTGCTGAAGGGCTCGAGGCCGCGGCTTTTTCGGATTATTTTGATCAGCTCGCGAAGCTGGAGGATTTTAGCTTCGAGCGTGTGCGTTTTTCCCTCTTTTATGAGGTTAAGGATAAACCCGTCTTTGAAAATCTGAGAACGGTTGCGACGATTTTCTACAACTCGAAAAAGGATGGAAAAACTCTGCGCCATACGGATGAACTGGCTCTGGCCAAGCAGGGTAAGGAAGCGGGAGACTGGAAACTGTGGAAGGTCGTTTTCCATTCAGCAGGAATTCCCGTAGATGATGTCGCGCTGAAACAGCTGGATCCACCCCAGAAGGGCGAGCAAATCGCTGTAATTGATACGGATATCGGTGAGATCAAGCTCCGTCTCTTCCCGGATTCTGCGCCAAATACAGTAGAGAACTTTATCGGCCTGGCGAAGAAAGGCTACTATGATGGCCTGCCTTTCAACCGTGTTTATGATGACTTCATGATTCAGACGGGTGCCCTGGATGGCTCTGGGAAAGAAGATGAATCCTTGCACGGAGGCTTCTTCGATGACGAAATTGCTCCAGATCTTTTCCACTTCCGCGGCGCAGTGGCTATGGGGAACGTCGGGCCTAACACTAACGGCAATCAGTTCTTCCTGGTGCAGAAACCTGAGGCAGGCGAAGATGACCTTATTCTCTGCTCCCTGCCGGAGAATGTGAAGAAAAAATACGAGGAATTAGGCGGACTGCCTCATCTCGATTTCCGTTACACCATTTTCGGCCAGGTCTTTGAAGGTCTTGATCTGATCGACAAAATTGCTAAGCAGGAAGCCGACGACGATGGCATGCCTTTGAAGGATCCCATCAAGATGAAAACGATTCGCATAGAGGAATTTGAAGGATAAAGAGAGCCGCCTTATATGGCGGCTCCTTTTTTTGTGCAGTGCCAGGATTTAGGAAAGATCAAAATGAAGCAGGTTCCTGGGGTATGCTCTGTGGCCTGTAAACGGTCTGTTTGCCTCTTTTTTCCTGGACTAACAGGCTCCTGTCGCAGAGCGTTTTCAGCAGCTTATAGGCTTTTGTTGTACCATAGCCAAAGTTTTCTTCAACTTGTTTTCGGGTGATTTTACCTTGTTTCCCAGCTTCTTCGTAAATATTCCTTAGAATTTTTTCGTCTTCTGACACTTGAGTACTATGGTACTCAGCGGCTCCTTCCCCGCGTTTACCTTTGCTCTCATTCCGGTTGAATAATTGCACCGTAAAAGCCCCTTCGGCCGATTGAAACACGGGTGCAGGGCTAAAGCCCTGATAAAGTCTGATTATTTTTCTGACGCCGGTTCCATAGGATTCAACCAGACCGAGACGATAAAAGATGGCGGCAAGATTGGGGTTGCGCGATTGAGAGACCCCCATAAAAATCGCTTCCATGGAAAGTCCTCGGACCAGTCCGCCAAGAGAGATAAATTCCATGTGATTGTCATAAATATTGATAATGGTACTTCCGGAAAAACTGTAATCTCGGTGAATAATGCTGTTGAGTAGTGCCTCTCTTAGTGCATCTTCTGGATAATCCCGCTGATCCGTACGTTGCAAGTGCGAAAATGTAGCCTCCGTTTTATTGTAAAAATCCAGAAATTGATAGGATTCGTTTAACTGTTTCAGGAGAGAGCCGGTAAATTCCTTTCTCTCACGAAACAGGGCCCCCCCTTTGTCTTTACCTTGAAAAACAGCCATTTTAAGACTATGCGTACATTGGTCTGACAGGAGCAGCGCAAGATTTGTATATAGACCGTCACTTCCTGTCAGCTTGAGCGTCTTCATCTGAGCGGAAGTAAATTCCAGATCTCTGGATGCCATTTCATTTCGAAGAGAGTTAAAAGTCAGGTCCTGGTTCAAACTTCTACATTCTTCAAAGGACTTACCTGAGGTCTCCATAATCATTTCCCGGATACCTGCTTCATTTAGAGGGAGGCAAGCCGAACCTCTTCTTACATAGACGCCCTTTGGCCTCAGACCTTCTTTAGCTAAATAGTAGGGGCGTTCCGAACCTACTGAGATGGTTATTTTTATGACTTGCTTTCCTTCCATTTCAATGGGTCGAATCTGGATGAAGGACATGATATCAGGCCGTATTGTGTCATGAGCCAGACTGGAAAGGCGTGTCATCACGCTATCGGTATCTTCAACACCAATAATCCTGCCATCATTGGCTATACCGATATAAAGTTCTCCACCCTCCGTATTGGCAAAAGCCACCATGTCCTTGGAAATGCTGCTGGGCAGTGCTCCATTAAGCCTGTCGATTTCTTTAAATTCAGTATCTACGTCTTCTCTCATACTCTTTTTGTCTCTCCCACGTTCTCTTTCTTTTTCTTTCTTTCTCGCTTTTATTATAGTGAGAAAGAAAGAGAAAGAAAAGTCCAACAAATGAAAAGGCGTCTCTATATGGCGACTCTCTTTTAGCAATGCCTCATGATGTGTTGATTGTTTTACTGTTCTGCTCCCAGTGCCGACACTGGCTGTCGGGGGCAAAAAGCAAAGCTCAATTGAAGCGTGAATTGCACGTGTGTAAAATGAAGTTTCGAGGCCACTTGCAGCTTTTTAGCATCTTTCAGCGTGCACTTCCCTTGTCAATGAAGCACTAAAAAATAAATGCAGGCACAGTCCCTAAAATGCTTGACAAGCCTCGAAGGTCTTTGCTAAACTAGGCAGGCGTTCCGGGAAATCGGAAGGTTCATGGCGCAGTAGTTCAGTTGGTTTAGAATGCCAGCCTGTCACGCTGGAGGTCGAGGGTTCGAGCCCCTTCTGCGTCGCCAACGGACCGGCTCATGCGAGCCGGTCTCGTTTTAAGCCCAGATAGCTCAGTCGGTAGAGCAGGGGACTGAAAATCCCCGTGTCGTTGGTTCGATTCCGACTCTGGGCACCAAAACAGGACGTCAGCATGAAGTTCATGCGGCGTCCTTTTTTGTTGCCGGCACGGCTCCTATGCAACGGATGAAAATGAGTGCAAGCAGAGCTTTATTTTCGCGACAGGGCGCGGAGGGTGGCTGTTTGCAGATTTTTGCCGATGATGACAAATTTGTTCAGTGAGTGAGCAGTCGGGGGAATGTCCGGGATGAGTTCAGTCGGCGTCTTTTCAATTTCTAATGGTCGAGTTGCAGAAACCAGACCTGCCGGATCCTTATAGGTGGCACCTGCGCGGCTCGCAGAATCGAGATTTGTAGTTCCCTTTTCGGATTCTGTCAGGCAGCTTTCGGGGGTAAACTCATCAGCTTGTTCCTTCCCCTCCTGCTCTTCTGCCAGGAGTTTCGCTTCCTCCGGGCTAAGCCCGCTCAGGGTGATTTGCTTTTCCACGAGGTCGGCATAGAGGGTTTCGTCTTTCAGCGGAATAAAGCCTTTGGCCCGGACGATCTGGCCATATTCCCCCAGGAGTAAGTCTTCAAGGAAAGCATAAACCTGGTCGGGATTGATAAAATCAAGCTGGCTCAGGGTCAGGCTGCTGAGATTTCGGTCGGCTTCGCGCTTAATTTTTTTCTGGATAAACCGCTGTCCGATTTTTTTATTATCGTCTGCGCTCAGCTCTTTTGCCAGAAGCGCCAGCCAGTCCTCTTTCGACCATTGACTATAATGGCTAAGAGGAAAGGCGGCGTCTTCCGGCAGTTGAAGTTCGTCAGCAACACGCGCGAAATCAGCCGCGTCAAGCTGCTCTGATTTGCTCAGGACAATCGTTCCGGCAGCAATCAGCTGATCGTTGAAGTAATTGGGGTAATCCCTTCGCTGCAGCAGATAATTCTGATAGTCCACGACGGTGATGGGCGCCAGCAGCGATATTTGCTCATACTGAATTTTTCCGAGACCTTGGATGATGTTCGTGGGCTGGGCAACGCCGGAGGGTTCCACAAGCAAAATATCCGGTTTAAGGGTATTGGCGATGGTCATGACCGAAAAGGAAAAATCGAGATTTAAGGAACAGCAGATACAGCCCTCAGATAACTCGACGATTTTCATGTCGGCTATGGCCTGATCCTGAGAGAGTATCTTGCTGTCTATATTTTCCTCGGCAAAGTCATTTTCAACAATGACAAATTCCCGGCCGGTCGCTTTGGCCATGGCTTGGATAAAGCTGGTTTTGCCAGCTCCTAAAAATCCTGAAACAATGAGAATTTTCAATCTGTTTTCCCTCGGCGCTGCGTTTGCTTAGCGCAAACGACGTGACCCCTGAGTTTAAGAAAGTGCGCAGGAGCAAAATCCCACGCACTTTCTTTCATGTTCTTCATCCCTTGTCCTTCCCCGCCCGATATGCTGTCATGCCGTTGTTCTACGCCTAAAGTCCAGGTAAGACTAAGCGAACGCCTGCCATAACTTCTGCGGAACGGAAGAGAAAGCTTGACTCAGAGGACAACAACCGGCTTGATTAAGTCTCTGGGCTTGTCCTTCATGAGCATGAGGGCTTCTTCGATATGCTCGAAGCCATGAAATTTGTGTGTCAGCAGGAGGGAGACATCGACCCTGCCGGCGGTCACCAGAGCGCCTAATTTTTCCAGACGCGCTCTGCCGCCCGGCATAAGGCCGCCTACAATTTTTTTGTGACCCATGCCGACACCCCATTCGATGCGCGGAATGCGAATATAGGTTCCTTCTCCCAGATAGTTTACGTTACCGATGGTGCCGCCGGGCTTTACGACTTTGACGGCCGTTTCAAAGGTATCATTATTGCCGCCGGCAATGATGACCTTGTCAACTCCCTTGCCCTGCGTCATATCCATGACCTGCTCAGCAATGTCGCCGTCCTTGTAATTGACAAATTCTCTGGCGCCGTAAGCCTTGGCGACTTCAATGCACTTAGGACGTGTGCCGACGGCGATAATGCGGGCTGCACCACGAAGGTTCGCACCGGCCACAGCCATCAGGCCGACCGGTCCAATGCCGATGACGAGAACGGTATCGCCAAATTTTACATCGGCTAATTCAACGCCATGGAAACCCGTGGGGACCATGTCCGAAAGCATGCAGGCTTCTTCAGGCGAAAGGCTGTCCGGCAGGTGCGCAAGGTTGCCATCGGCATCATTGACATGAAAGTACTCGCCAAAAACGCCATCTTTGAAATTGGAGAATTTCCAGCCCGCCAGCATGCCGCCGGAGTGCATAGGATAGCCCTCCTGAGCCGCGATGGACTGCCAGTCCGGAGTAATGGCCGCGACCATAATGCGTTCGCCGGGCTTGAAGTCTTTGACATTGGAGCCAACTTCATCCACGACCCCGCAGGCTTCGTGCCCCAGAATCATGTTGTGGCGTTCACCCAGAGCTCCAGCCCACACGGTATGAACATCCGAGGTGCAGGGCGACATGGCCAGGGGGCGGATAATCGCATCGTCAGGACCGCAGGCCGGTCTATCCTTTTCAATCCAGCCGGTTTTTCCGATGCTCAGCATGGCATAACCTTTCATAAAGCTTCCTCCTTTTAACGTTGTGATGTAATTGATGTAAACGCTATTAAGCTTAAACTTGGAAAAAGAATAACAGAATCTGAGCGAGCCGTATATACTGAAAAAATTTATTAAAAAACTTAGTAAAAAACATACAGATCGGCAGGAATGGCCCCGGGAATATGTCCAGCTTTGCAGTCATCCGCCCTGCGCTTATGATTCTTTTGCAGAAGTCCAGCGATAAAGTTCCTCAGCCGACACTCGCAGGGCTTTGCGGTACTTTTTCCAGCCGGACAGGCGCTGCTCCATGAGGGTATAAAAGACTTTGTTGTGCGAGGGCTCATCGAAGTGGGTCAGCTCGTGGACGAGGACGTACTCGATAAGCTCTTTCGGGTATTCAGCAAGTCGTGTGTTGAAGCAGAGGCGACCGCTTTTTGTCTGACAGGAGCCCCAGCGGCTCTTCATTTTCTGAAAATGGAGGGGTGTTTCCCTCTCGATGTTAAGACGTCTTTTCCAAACGGGTAAAAGCTTTGTGATTTGCTGTTCAAGAACTTCTTTGTAAAAGCCCCAGACCCTTTTTTCTCGCTTTGCAGCATCTTCGGGTAGGCTTGGAGAGCAAGCTGAGGGAAGAGTAAGGAATAGCTCGTATGGCAACGATTGAGGCTTCGTATTCTCTTGCTTTGCGGCGTCTTCAAGAAGGTTCGGAAAACTGGCTGAGGGAAGGTCTGGAGATGGTTCGTTAGGAGAGGAATATTGTTGTTTGTTATTGCTGCTTTCGCCACAGCAACTTTCAAATTTTAACTTTTCATTAAAAATTTCAGCATGCGAGGGAACGTACAAGCCACATCTCTCCTCCTCGCACAGGCTTTCATATCCCTTGACTTGCCAGTGCAGAATACTGGGCTTACCCAGGACAAAGAGCTGATCTCCCTCCCGGTAGATCTGTGGCTCAGCAGCGGCTTTGCGGCGGGATGCTTCGCGCTGTCTGGCAGTCGTTTTTGTGATCCAGGCTTCCTTCCTGCGAATAAAGCGCTCTGCCGCCTCCAGACTGCAGCTCCGGGGCAGGGACAGACTCAGGCTTCCGTCCGGCCTGACTCGCAAAATGAGGTTCTTGATGGCCTTGCGGTTTACCAGGACCGGATGTCCGGCGATCTGGATGAGCTCTGCGGCTGTTTTTCTTTTTGTCTGGGCCATGTTTCGATGCGGGTTTTCGGGTGTTCGGATCTTTCTGGGAAATGAGCTAACGTTTGAGGATATCAAAGGGTGAGAAAATCTCGCACAGATATGATCCTTGGGTATGTAATTTCTGATTCAAGGAAGTCCTTATCTCCAGTGAGAAAGTAATCACAAGCTGAGGCGATGGCCGCTCTTAATAAAGGGCGATCCGTTTCATCACGAATCAATTTTTCTTCTTCAACCGCTACTCGCGGTATTTCTACAATTTCCAGGGATGATATCAGAATTTGCGCAAATGACTGCAATAGCTCCCATTTTTCAGGATATTTTTTCTGAAACACGCGGCTCATTTCAGTTAGCGTTTGTTCACAGACGATAGCCCTGTAGGGCATTCTTATGGCTTTTCTGAACGCATGCGCTACCGGAGAGGTTGAACTGAAGGCAGCTGAAATAAGGATGTTCGTATCAATGAAAACCCTCATTTACCCGCAAGCTCCCTGCGAACTTTTTTAACCTCGCTCACGACTTCCTCATCGTTCATGGGACTTACGTCAGCCAGCTGGCTCTGCAGATATTGCATCGCATAATCGGCGGCATTTAGAAGAATGACCTTATTATTTTCTCGAATCAGCATGACACGATCTCCTGTCTGCAGAGCCAGGTCTTCGCGCACAGCCTTTGGTAAGGTAATCTGACCCTTCGCCATGACCTTGGCACTATCAACATAAATATCCATATCGCACCTCACATGAAATAAGTATGGTTTACCCTACTTATAGGGTAAATCATACGGCACGGAAAATCAATGCAAACAGCTGCAGGAAAGAGGCTCTCATCTGAGGCCAGAAGGCTGCAAATGCTGTCTCCCGCTGTAACTGTATCGCCGATTTTTTTTGTGGAAGCTCAGGCCGGCATCGGGATCAATGCGCTCGTCCATGTGGGCGCGACAGCCCCGAGAAGGCCAGCCGCAAGCCTTAAAGGATTCCGCTGTCCTTGTAGATGGCTTCGACCATGGCGACAGAGGCGAGGCCATCGCGGGCGGAGGCACGGGGATCGTGTTTCTCACGAATGGCTTCAATGAGATCGCTGTAAATGAAGTAGTGAGGATTGCCGATCTGCGTGAGGGCCGCAAGGCCTTCCTTTTTCAGCTCACGGCCAAGCCATCTGCGGATGTACTGCCTCGTTATGCGCTTTCCGCCGTTTTCGATCATTTCGCAGGAAATCTTTTTGCGGTAGAGCCGCGCGCGAATTTCACCTTTCTCTGCACAGATGTAAAAGCTTGCCTCCTGGGCGGCGGGTTCGGAGCTGGTTGTTCCCTCGTAGCTGAGGTAGGAACCATTGCCGAAGCGAAAGAGGGCAAGGCCCAGGTCTTCGGACTCCATCCGGTGGCTCTGTCGGTCACAGAAGGCCTTAACCGAAGTCTCGGGTCCTTTAGAAAGATCAGAAACCTCAGAGACCCCTGAAGGCACAAGAGTCTCAGGGGTCCTATATGCTTCAGATGTCTCCGAAGAATCGTTATCTTCCACACAGAGCAACCAACGCATGAGGTCGAGGGCATGGACGGACTGATTCATCACGACCCCACCATCGGCGGCACGGGTGCCGCGCCAGGGAGCAGAATCATAGTAAGCCTGGTCATGGCCCCAGCGCACTTGCACGGTACCGTAGTAGATACGTCCGAAACGACCGTTCCTGAGATCGTGCTGCACTTGATCCACCAGGGGAAAGTAGCGGTAGACATGGCCGAGCGCGACCCTCTTCCCGGCTTTTTCAGCAGCTTCGCAGATTTCACGGGCATCTTCGCTGCTCATGGCGATGGGCTTTTCCACGAGCAGATGACAGCCTGCTGCCAATGCCTCCATGGCCAGGGCCTTATGCGAGCCGGAGGGCGTGGTGATGGCCACAACATCGGGCTGACAGTGTTCTAAGATTTCACCGAGCGAAGCATATCTGGGGACATCCTTGAAATAAGCCTTAGCGTGCGTGTGCAGAGCCCTGTCGGCTGCAGCTTGATTTGCGTCTGCCACAGCGATGAGTTCGGCCCGCCCCTTTTTCTGCTGCACACGCAGCGCCATGAGATGGTGCCGGGCAGCACGTCCCAGACCGACCAGGGCAAATTTCAGAGGGGCTTCTGATGCTTTCATAGGATCCCTTTCCTCACTCGTCTAAGGGCGTGTGCGGGGCCTGTTCAGATTTTCATGCCCAGGCGGTAGCCTGCGCGCACAGCTGGCTTGATGGTGGCCGCCTGGAAGCTGTCGCCGATATTGTAGATTTCCGGGGCTGCATAATTCTGTACCAGCTCACGATAGAGCTTGTCGTCACTTTTCATGCCGACAGCGAGAATGACCGCGTCAGCTTCGACAAATTCTTCGCGGAAGTCTTCTTTCACAGGTTTGGCCAGAGGATTGACAACGTTTTCCGGGAGCAGCGGGGTCCAGGTAACAAAGGGATTGGGCACGCTGGGACTAACGTTGTGGCGGATGGTGGCGCCTTTATCGCTGATGGAGACGAGCTGCGAGTGCAGCCAGATTTTAGCGCCACGCTCCTTGAGATAATAGATGAGATAGCCGCGGTTGGCTGTGCAGACACCATCCAGAACCTTGTCCGTCGCTTCTACAATGAGAATTTCACGCTCGGGATCGTCGGAGAGTTTAAATGCAAGCTCCATGCCCACAGCACCGGCGCCCACGATGATGATTTTCTTTTTACCCTCGACGCTTTCGAGATGCTCTGTAACCTCTGCACCCAGCAAGGCATGCTCTGCTCCGTCGACCGGCAGTCCGACGGCTTTGGCTCCGGTCGCGCAGACAATGACATCAAAGCGTTCATCCAGAAGCATGTTAAGGCTGGCGATGGTCTTGGGCAGATAGCGGAAGCCCGGCTCCTGGCTGGCTTTGTCGACCTGATGCTGCAGCCAGTCAACATAATGGTGCAAGTCCATCTTGATCTTGGCGAGTGCCGCCACGTCCAGCGTCCCCCCTGCCGCAGCTTTGTCGTCGAAGAGAACAACCTCGTGACCACGGGCATGACAGGCCAGAGCGCATTCAATGCCTGCAGGACCGGCTCCGATGACCGCTACCCGTTTGCACCGGGGCGCTGGTGGAGCTTCCAGCGGAAATTGCATTTCAAAGGAACAGCGTGGATTGACAGTGCAATAGGGGTGGCCCCCCTCGACAAACTCATTGATACAGGCATCCTGGCAGCCGATACAGGGGCGAATATCCGCCACACGTCCGGCGTAGGCCTTCTGCGGCCAATACGGATCTGCCAGCAGCGGACGACCCAGCATGATCATATCGGCCTTACCCTCGCGCAGGAGCTTTTCGGCCAGATCGGGATAGCCCAGCTTGCCCACCGCGACGATGGGCACGGGCACGCCCTGATTGGAGAGAATTTTCTTTTCTTCAAGATAGGCTTTGGCGCAGGCCGCCACATCGCGATAGCAGGCCGGGGGCATAAAGGTCGGGGGATGGGGTAGCCACCAGTTGTCGTAGCAGCCGAGATCCACATCAAAGCAGTCAACGCCGGCACGAATCAGAGCTTCCATGTATTGCAGCGACTCTTCGACGCTGCGCTCGTTACTGTATTTTTTCAGTTCGGGAATTTTCTTCAGTTCTTCCCCGTAAGTCACATTCAGCATGAGCGAAAGGTCAAGGCGGAACATGATGGGATAACGATCGCCGCAGCGCCGGCGAATCTCCTTGACCATATCGATCCCGAAAGCCTGCCAATTCGCGTAACGGCCGAGTTTTCGGCGATTAAAGGCCCGGTTGGCGAGCTGCTCCATGAGGTAACCCTCATGCGCATGGAGGTAAACTCCATCGATACCTGCCACTTTAGCATCTGCCGCGGCGTCGCCGGTCCGGCGAATGATCTTTTTGAGGCTGCGATCACTGAGTCTGAGGCAGGGAACGGCAGGAAGATAATAGTTTTTATTAAAGGAAGCCGAGCGCGGAAAGCGTTTTAAAGTGAGCAGACACTCCGGATTGCCGACGCGTCCGAGACCGGCGGTGAGCTGGATAAAAAAACGCGCGCCATAGGCATGGCAGGCATTGGCAATGTCGCGCCAGCCTGAGTAAAAAGAGCGGCTGCCGTGCAGGCGGGGAAAATAACCGAGGCGGTCTTTTTCGAGCACAGTGGGGTCAATGCCCTGCGAGACAGGGACAAGGCCGGAGGTCAGGAGGCCCGTTCCCCCTTTGGCGCGTTCTTCAAAATAGCGGACCATGCGCTCACCTGGGCGGCCCGTCTCATCATTCATGTTGATGTTACCCATGGGGGCCATGACCAGACGGTTTTTAATTTCAAGGCGGCCTATTTTGATGGGCGAAAAGAGCTCGCGATAGGGATAGAAATCGGTATTCATCTCTGCTTCTTCGAGCAGCTCATCGTCGCGATACCACTCGCCGAAATGCTTTTTCAGGGCTTCCAGATCGAGCGTCGTCCTGGTTTCGCTGCTTTCAGGCTTGGCGGTCTGCGTGTTTGCCATAGTTCGCACCTGCACTTTCCTCAATTTCATTTATTTTAGCATAGTTGACCGTTTCAGCCGCTATAATAAGTAAGAAAAGAGCATAAACGGACACAGATCTGCATGCAGCACCTGGCAGGGGTGTGCCAGTGCCGCAAGGGCCGGAAGCGGCTTTGGCGGCTACCGCAAAGGGGAACCCCAGCAAATACCAGTGCAGGCACTCAGAAATAGAGAGGGACGGTGCTTTAAATGGCCTGGACAGAACGAACAGAAGGTCTTATCGGGACAGACGGGCTGGCTCGGCTGAGAGCCGCTCATATTTTACTTTTCGGAACAGGCGGCGTCGGCTCTTTTGTCGCCGAAGGACTGGTGCGCTCCGGCCTGGGTCAGCTGACCATGGTTGATCCGGACGTTGTTGCCGAAAGCAACCTCAATCGTCAGCTCCCTGCCCTCCTCGACAGTATTGGCCAGGCAAAAGTACAGGCCATGGCCAGGGAGCTTTACCGTATATCGCACGATACCGTCTTGCATCCTCTACAATCTCGTCTGGACGAGTCAAATGTGGACGACTATCTCAACGCTTCTGTGGCAGAACCTCTCAGTACTTCCGCAGAGAATTCTGGCAGTGCTTCAGCGCTGTCAACAGAGCTGCGGTCCGCAGGCTCTGCATCTGTCTATGATCTTGTCATCGACGCCATCGATGACATTCCCGCTAAAATGGCGCTTGCCCTGGCCTGCGCAAGAAAAGGCCAGCCCCTCCTCAGCTGCGGCGGCTGCGGGCGGCGGCTCGACCCCTCGAAGCTTGAACTTACGGATCTTTTTAAAACGGAGGGCGATCCTCTTCTCAAAAAATTGCGCAAGCTGCTCCGGGATGCAGGGCTGCGAAATCTTCCCCTGGTTGCCTCCAGAGAGCCCGCCTGCGAGCTTCCACCCGAACGCTCCGGCCCCTCATCAATGATCTTTGTCCCGGCTGCCGCAGGCCTCCTGCTGGCCTCTGCAGCTGTCCGTCATCTGCTTGGTGAGCAGCTCATTGAGCCGCCCAGGCTGAAGCCGTAGCAAAGTACAAAAGGACAGTGCTTTCCCATGATCCTGCTTCATTTGGATCAGGTCTAATATCTGCATTTAACTGCCTTTTGTTCAAGTGAAAGCTTTATTCTGCACATAAAACGCCCTCCGGCTTTTGCTGTGTGCAACGGCCAGGAGGGCGCAGGCATTTTGATATTTTAAGGACTTTCTGTACTATCCTCTCGTATCTAATAACTATCCTTTTGACAACGCTATGCCCTGAACTTTTATTTTTTATTAGTTTAGGGCGTTGATTCCTCAAACTTTCAAGTGGACGAAAATCCTTCTTCGGTTTAGAGCAGCGCCAGAAGCTTATTGAGGCTGTCTTTGGCGTCTCCGAGGGCGATGATAACGTGCTCTTCTCCGGCCGCGGCTTCGGCATAGAGGGGATTTTCCACTCCTGCGTAGCCCGGTTTAAGGTCGAAGTTGAGGATGAGAATGTGTCTGGCGTCTGCGACGGAGAGTACGGGCATGCCGTAGATCGGGGTGCCCTCAGCCGTGTTCGCTGCAGGGTTGATGACGTCGTTGGCACCGATGACGATGGCCATATCGGTATCCTTGAAGTCGCCGTCGATGGCCTGCATCTCAAAGAGTTTCTCGTAGGGTACATCCACTTCGGCGAGCAGGACATTCATGTGACCCGGCATACGACCGGCCACAGGATGAATGGCGAAGCGCACCTTTTTGCCTTCGCTCTCCAGGCGGTCGGCCAGCTGTTTGACCAGCGGCTGGGCCTGTGAACGAGCCATGCCATAGCCCGGCACGATGATGACAGTGGCAGCAGCCTTGATGTCGTCCGCTGCACGCTCAAGTCCGGATTTGGCTGGCGTCTCAGGTGAATCTGCGGTCGCGGCCTGTGCAGCGTCCTTCTCCCCTGACAGTTTTCCTGCCTGCATTTCTGCGCAGGCCTTGCTGATTTTATCGAGCGATTCTTTGGCATCGCCAAGGAGAATTTCCACGTGCTCATGGCTCTCTTTGGCTTCGGCATAGAGGGGATTTTCGACCCCGGCGTAGCCCGGTTTGAGGTCGAAGTTGAGGATGAGAATGTGTCTGGCATCTGCCACGGAGAGCACCGGCATGCCGTAGATCGGTGTCCCTTCGGCGGTGTTCGCGGCGGGATTGATGACGTCATTGGCACCGATAACGATGGCCATGTCCGTATCCTTGAATTCACCGTCGATGGCCTGCATCTCAAAGAGCTTCTCGTAAGGTACATCCACTTCGGCGAGCAGGACGTTCATGTGACCCGGCATACGACCGGCCACGGGATGAATGGCGAAACGCACCTTTTTGCCTTCGCTCTCCAGGCGATCGGCCAGCTGTTTGACCAGCGGCTGGGCCTGCGAACGAGCCATGCCATAGCCCGGAACGATAATGACACTCTGAGCTTCCTGGAGCCACTGAGCCGCATGGACTTCGGGGCTTAGCGCAGCATCATTTTGCTTTGCGTCAGAACTTGCCCCAGAAATTGCCTGGGCAGCGCTTGTGGTCGGCTTTGCCTGTCCGGTCGCTGCGTCTGTGCTTCCAGACACAACGGCGCCTGTAGTTTCAGCGGATGCAGGCCCTGCAACGGTGTTGCTCCCGTCTTTTCCCGCCTCGCCACGGGTGAGTGGCTTGCTGCTCTTGCCGAGCAGAATATCGAAGAGATGACGGTTCATGCTGCGGCACATAATCTGCGTGAGCAGGAGGCCTGATGCGCCGACGATGCCGCCGACGGATACGAGCAGAATGTCATTCATCGCCATACCGGCAATCGCACCGGCCACCCCGGAGAAGGAGTTCAACAACGAGATCGTGATCGGCATATCCGCGCCGCCCACGCGTATGGCAAAGAAATATCCGAAGAGATTTGAGACGACAACCGCGACGAGAATCAGCAGCAGGCGCGCCTGCACTCCGAAGAGATTGGTCATGGCAAAGAAGAAGGGTACGACCAGCGAAATCAGGAGGAAAAGGCCCGTCCAGAGCTGATGCAGCGGGTAAACGACCGGACGTTGCTGGAGTTTTCCGGCAAGTTTGGCTGCGGCGACCGCAGAACCCGCCCAGGTAAGACCACCGACAACGACGGCAAGGCCCGCGGTAATCTGACTGAAAGCGTCCAGACGAAAATTGCTGACATTGGCTGTCCCCATAAATTCGCGGTGTGCCGAGAGCAAGGTAAGGATACCGGCAATCATCGAGGCAAGGCCGCCAAAACCATTGAGCAGACCAACCATCTGAGGCATCTGGATCATCTGCACTTTAGCGGAGATCCAAAGACCCAGGGCGGCGCCGATGAGCATGGCGATCCATAGCTCAGCTACTGTGAAAATATGGTAATACCAAAGGGTCAGCAAGATAGCGGCAAACATGGAAAGGGCTCCGATGCGGTTGCCGCTGACAGCTGTCTCCACCTTGCTCATGCGCGAGATGCAGAGCATAACGAGAGCAATAAGCAGAACCGAAGCCGCGTAGTAAATGGCCTTTCTATCGATAGCCAGGGCCAGCACAGGCAGGCCGTTCAAAAAGAGATTAAGCATTTTTGGCCTCCCCTTCTGTCTTTTTGCTGCCTCTGTGGAACATGCGGAGCATGCGGTCAGTGACGCCGAAACCTCCGACGACATTAATCATGGCGAGGATAATGGCCAGGATGCCCATGAGCTTGCTGTTAAAGCCAACAGCTGCGGCCGTGGCACTGAGACAGCCAAGCACGGTCACACCGGAAAAGGCGTTCATGCCGGACATCAGCGGCGTGTGCAGAAGACTGGGGACGCGCCCTATAAGTTTATAGCCGATAAAAGTCGAGATCGCAAAGACCAGGATTAAGAGGATGGCCTGCATAGCTTCTCCTTTCTCACATAAAGAAAGCGCGCGCTCTGCAGAGAGCGCGCGCAGGCGGATTATTTTCAGTCGAGGCCCATGGCTTCTCTGGCGCCGGCATGGACGATTTTCCCGTCGATCGTGCAGAGCGACTTTTTGATGATTTCATCCTCACGATCGAGGACAATCTTGCCATCCTTGATGATGTATTTGGCAAAGTTAAAGATGTTCTGAGAGAACATCCAGGTGGAGCTTTCAGGCAGGAGACCCGGGATGTTCTTGATGCCGATGCAGGTGACGTGATGCTTGACAGCAACATCTCCGACCGGAGAAATGGCGCAGTTACCGCCCTGGTCGATGGAAATATCGACGATGACGGAGCCGGGCTTCATGCTCTTGACCATCTCTTCGGTGAGAATCACCGGAGCCAGGCAACCGGGAACAAGGGCCGAACAGAAGATGATATCCATCTCCGGAACGATGTCCTTAAGGACTTCGCGCTCATGCTGCAGGTAGTTCTCCGGCAGTTCCTGCGCATAACCACCCTCACCCATGGCCACTTCTTTAGGAACGCCCAGGTCGATGGTTTTGGCGCCCAGAGAGGCGGCCTGATCGGCAGCATCCGGACGGATATCTGCGGCGTGGATAATGGCGCCGAGACGCTTGGCCGTAGCCAGAGCCTGGAGGCCGGCGACGCCGGTACCAATCACCAGAGCCTTGCAGGGTTTAATCATGCCGACAGCCGTGAAATACTGGGGCATAAATCTGGGGAGATAATTGGCGGCGAGCAGAATGCCCTTATAGCCAGCACAGGTGGACATGGACGTAAGTGCATCCAGGTTCTGTGCTCTGGAAATACGTGGCACGCCATCCAGGGTCAGGCTGACCACACCCTGAGCTGCCATCTTTTTGACCATCTCGTGGTTGACCGGAGCTGCAGGGTGAATGAAGGTGATGAGAACCTGGCCTTTATGCATCAGGTCGATTTCGTGTTTCCCGAGGCCTTCATGGAAGAGAGGTTCTTTAACTTTGAGGACCAGCTCTGCGCGGTTATACATATCCTGGACATCGCTGACCAGTTCCGCACCTGCTTTGACGTACTCTTCATCATGGTAGAAAGCGCCGTTGCCGGCTCCTTTTTCGACCAGGACAGTCCAGCCTTCTTTGACCATCGCGGCTACAGTTTCGGGAGAAGCTGAAACGCGATCTTCGCCATGCATGATTTCCTTCGGGATTGCAATAATCATAAGTAAAAATCCTCCATTGTGGAATCCGCCTCTTTTGGATTCCATCGCTTAGAACATTTTAGCAAAATAAGCGAGCGATCACAACGTTATTTCCAGCAGATTTAACAAAGGATGAGGTAAAAAAGTCGCCGCTGGCCGAGTCAACACGCGAAATCAGCACAGGCAAACCCGAGCAAACTAAGCTCTGATGGACAGAAGCCTGAACTCAGGCCAAAGGAGTCATCCTGCGACAGGACGTGAAAAAGGGAGCTTCTCCGGGAGGTGAACCCAGCCCTGGGCCCCCTGTTTGAAGCATCGGATGCCCATACTAAAGCAGAACCCGTGTGTCGCCCACCAGGCGGGTGAGGCGTTCACGGTCGAAAGCGTCGAGAATGGCAACAGCGTATTTGCGGGAACTTTGAATATGGTCGCGGAAGTCCGCCAGCTTGAGCTCGCCTTCGGCCCGGATCGTCCGTATGACAAAGTCACGGGCCTCTTCAAAAAATTGTTGATGCAGGCAGATGTTAGGGTCAAGGCGCTTCAGCACAGCGCGATCAATAAGATCGGAGAGCACGGCCTCCGGGCTGTCTTTTCTGGAGAAACGGGCGAGCAGTTCAGAGGTATCTGGCGGGGCAAAACCGGCTTTGAGATAGATCTCTTCCATTTCCTGCGAGATTTTTTTCTGCTGAGGGCTGAGTTCGACGGAAAAACCGGGAAGCTTGACCAATCCGCCTTGAATGAGAATCTGGCCATCTTCAGCAAAAAGCTCCAGCAGGCGATCTGTCAGTTCAATGCGATTTTCCGGAAGCAGACGGGTACGCAGTTCTTCGCGTTTCAGACCCGATTTCAGGGGTTCTTTGCGGTGAAAATCTTCCAGAATGCGCCGGGCCTTTTCACTCATTTTCTCAATAAAAGTGCGAGCCAGGAAAGTCTGCGGGGTCAGTCTGCGGATGTCATACTGCTCTTCCGCTTCCTGGATAATCTGGGCTTTACGCTCTTCGCTGAGTCCGTTAAGGCCTGCACGACGCAGCGCCAGGCCAAGTTCACGAAAGAGCGGACTCTGGCTCTCAATAGCAAGGGCTAAGCGTTCAGAAGGCCCAGCCGTATCCAGCCGCTGGAAGCGCTGGAGATCCTCATCTTCATGGACTTTAGCCAGAGGGGGACAGGGATCCAGAATCCTTCCGCCGCCGATGGTCTCAAGCGGTGAGAAAAAGCGCAGAACAAAGTGGTCGCCCATTTTCGCAGCCAGGGGCTCACTCAGCGTGAGCCGGGCAAAGCCACTTTCCCCGGCTTTCAGACTTTCCCTGCCCAGAAGGCGCACACGGGCGAGCTGTTCTCCTGCGCCATGGTGAAAGTGAACACGGCTTTTATTTTTGAGCTCGTAAGGAGAGTCTTTAAGCATGTCGATGCGCACATCCAGCAGACTGCTGACATCCATACTTCCGGGTGCGGCCAGCACATTGCCGCGCTCCACATCCTGACGGCTTACCTGAGCCAGATTGATTGCTGCCCGCTGGCCAGCATACGCCGCTTCTTTATCTTCACCATGCACCTGAATGCTGCGCACACGAACGTCTTCGTTTTCCGGGTAGAGTGTCAGCGTGTCGCCTACATGAACCTGCCCTTCCAGCATGGTTCCTGTCACGACAGTGCCGAAGCCTCCCATGGTAAAGACACGATCGATCGCCTGTCGCATCGGGGCCTCGTCATCCTTGCCACTCAGTCCCTCAATCTGATGGAAAATCTCCTGGCGCAGCTCGTCGATGCCCTCCCCAGTGTAAGAGGAAACTGCAAAGAGCGGCGCCTTTTCCAGAAAAGTTCCCTTTACCTCTTCACGGATGTCCTCTTCGGCCAGCTCCAGCCAGTCGGGATCCACAAGATCTTTCTTGGTCACGACGAGGATGCCTTGTTTGACTTCGAGCAGCTGTAAAATATCCAGATGTTCACGGGTCTGAGGCATGACCCCTTCATCCGCCGCAACAATGAGCAGGGCAAGATCCACGCCGCCGGCACCTGCAAGCATGTTATGCACGAAGCGCTCATGACCGGGAACGTCAACTATACCGGCCTTGCCACCATCCGGCAGATCCAGCCAGGCAAAGCCCAGCTCGATGGTGATACCACGTTTTTTCTCTTCTTTAAGACGGTCTGGATCGATGCCGGTCAGGGCCTTAATCAGGCAGCTTTTACCGTGGTCAACATGACCGGCTGTGCCGATAATGATGTGCTTCATCTTCTTCTCCTCAGCTTATTCTGCTCTTTCACCGATGACGTCCCTGGCATGGGTAAAGCAAGCCGCAAGGGTCTCCACTTCTTCGTCCGGGATCGTGCGCAGATCGAGCACCAGGCTGTCCTTCTGAATGAAAGCAATGATACCCGGCTCTCCACATCGCAGAGCACGCTCGAACTCGTTGAGACGAAAGCCGTTTTCCTGAGGGGACAGGCGAATACCGGCAGAATCGAGGAAAATGCCCGGCGCTGAGCCGCCGCCAACTTCAGTTTTGAGCTGGCAGACTTCCGCCGCAAAGCCTTCGCGATCGAGAAGATCGCAGAGCACATCGGCGCGCTTTTCAATCGCGCTGAGAGGCTGGCTGAGCATACGGAAGAGGGGAATTTCTTCGTTGATACGTTCCGGTTCAAGATAAATTCTGAGGGTTTCCTGCAGGGCGATGAGGCAAATTTTGTCGCAGCGCAGCGCCCGTGCCAGAGGATGCTTTTTGATGCGTTCAATCAGGTCTTTTCGACCCACAATGAGACCCGCCTGAGGTCCCCCCAGGAGCTTATCTCCGGAGAAGCAGACGAGATCGCAACCCGCAGCGACACCCTCGGCAACGGTGGGTTCATCTTTCAGGAAAGCTGGCGGGTCAGGGTGCAGCAGACCGGAGCCGAGATCATAAATCAGAGGCAGACCCTGGGCTTCGGCAAGGCTCTTACATTCTTCAAGCGAGGCCTCTTCGGTAAAGCCCTCAAGGCGAAAGTTCGAGCGGTGCACTTTGAGAATGGCCGCCGTGTTTTCGTTGATAGCCCGGGCATAATCAGAGAGACGTGTTTTGTTCGTGGTCCCGACTTCAACCAGTTTGGCCCCACTTTGAACCATCACATCCGGGACCCGGAATGCGCCGCCGATTTCAACCAGTTCACCGCGGGAAACGATGACTTCGCGGCCCTGCGCCAGCTCGGCCAGAAGGATCAGCATGGCCCCGGCATTGTTGTTCACGACCATGGCCGCTTCGGTGCCGGTGAGGCGCGTGAGCAGGCCTTCAACCACATCGTGCCGACTGCCGCGATGTCCGGCCGCGAGGTCATATTCAAGATTGGTATAGCCAAGACTCAGGCGGGCCATGCTCTCCGCTGCCGCCCGGGCAAGCGGGGCGCGGCCAAGGTTGGTGTGCAGGCTGATACCGGTCGCATTGAGCAGGGGACGCAACTGGTGCAGCTCATCACCTTTCAGGCTGTCGCGTACGGCAGCAGCGAGGGCCTCATCTGTAAGATCCGCCGCTGTTTTGCTTTGGCCCCTTCCGGGCCACCATCCTCCAGGAGGGCAAATCCCTTCGCCTGCTGTTCCGGTTGCGCCTTCGCCAGCAAGCTGAGAAGAATCGTCACCGTTGCTGCTTAAAACCGCCTGACGAAAGTCATCAAGAACGCTCTGGGTGGTTCTGACAAGCGTTTCGCGGTCAAATTCTGAGGCCAGTTCAGCAAAAGCTTCAGAGGCAAGCAGGGCGTCGACCTGGGGAATCAGTCGAAGCAGGGCCTTGCCCTTAATGACACTTGCGGGTTTCTCTGCGCTATTCTCTTGCATGGTTTTCCTCGTTTCTTACCTTCCTGCCTCGTGCAGGGTTTTACACCCTGTGGGTTGTCTTTTTATTTAGGTTTTTCGGCATATCGGCCACTAGAGCTCGTCGCGGATAAGCTTGTACTTTCCCGACGCTTCAATCTGATAAACCTGTATTAAATCTTCATTAGCCATGCTCGCCTCATCGTAAGGCTTCGAAAAGCACACCGCCGTGCCGCAGGAAACCGAGAGCTGGCGCGGCGCAGGCACAAGCTCCGCAGCTTCATCGCCCAGGTTTTTCAGGCCGTTAAAAAAGTCGAGCGCACCAAGGTGCGTGTGAAAGGTCGCAATATTTTTCATATAGGTCCTTTCTTTTGAGCTGCTCCCGCGTGCACTCTCAAAGACATCTCCGCCAATTCAGAGATGGCCTTTGTGGCGCCATCCGCAGTTGCTCCCGCGTGCGCCCCCAGGGACATACGTTATTAACCGCCAGGACAACGAACGTGGCGAAGCTATGATGACCTGTACTGAGCCTCTCTTTGGTCTGCACTTCGCCCGCAGAGCCATCAAACGCGGCAGCCCTTTTGCGCCTTTCAATAATAAGCGAGAAGAAGAACAAGATCAATCAAGCAAGGCTCAAGCTTCAGGCACGGTTACAGGCCTCCAGAGTCGGGCGAAGAAAAGATGCCGATCCACTTTTATAACTTGGCAATTTCGATGATTCTACAAAAAATCCCCCGGCCGCATGGCGTTTCCAAAGCAGCCCGGGGATCTCTCCTGATGTGAAGATTCAGCTCATTTCGCGCGCTTCACCAAAGAGACACCAAAAAGTGGCTCGAAAAGATCTGCGCAATGAGAGCTGAAGCACTTATTTTCAGCTTATTTGCTGATTTCGAGGACGGTCCATTCGCTTTCATCTTTGCGGCTGACCTTGTAGCCATGATTTTCAGCAAAACGGCTGCAATTCTCGATGGGCGCAAAGTCATCGACGAGGAGTTTTACTCCTTCGGCATTTTTCTTGAGGGCTTCCTGGAGAAGCAGGACGGGCTGCGGGCAGGAAAGGCCGCGGGCATCTACTTCGGTCATATGATGATCCTTTCTTTACTTAAGCGTTTGTCACATTCGGGATTTGTCGAGCCTGGTCGACGGGGCGTCTGCCCTTTCTCCCGAGATTCGCAGAGCCTGCTCCTATTTTGCAGAAGCTTCATTTCTGCTGTTCATGAAGCCGATGATAAAGAGGATGACGATGCAGGCGATGCAGGCGATACGGCCATTGGGGGTGGTTCCCTTACCGCTGGAAGCGAGGCCGAAGTTGTGGCAGAAAGCCGCGCCGACGATCATGCCGAGCACGGTGAGAGCGGAGTCGCTGTTGCCGGTACCGGTGAGGATGAGCTGGCGCATGGGACAGCCACCAAGAAGGGTGGAGCCAAAGCCAACCACATAAAGGCCCAGGATATTCCAGAGAATTTCGGTGTGAGCAATCGGCTGTCCAGCCATGCCGGGATTAAATTTGTTAAAGGCAAGGTTCATGACCAGGGCCGCAACGAAGACTGCGACAGAACCCCAGAGGAGGGTCGGATCTTTAAACATGACAAGGTCACGAATGGCACCCGCCTGGCAAATACGTGTGCGCTGGGCCAGAGCGCCGGCAATCAGGGCAACACAGAGCGAGATGGCCACAGGAGCGTGCATAGAACCCGGTCCTTTTTCAGAAAACATGAAAAGGGCGGGCACGGCGAGGAAGAGCACGAGCATAAGCACTTGAATGAGCGGCATTGCCATGCCGTCGACCGGTTTCTGTACATAGCTGCGCTTCAGAGTGAAGCCTTTTTTCAGGAAGAAAACGCCGGTGACGACGCCGAGGACAAAGCCGATCAGGCCGATCCAGGCATTGAGGTCACCGCCGGCCATTCTCAGCACCATGCGCATGGGGCAGCCGAGGAAGACAAGGGCGCCGATCATGACCATAAAGCCCATAGCAAAGCGGAGCATCGGAGATGAGCCCCCGCGGGCTTTGAATTCATGCGTCCCCAGTGAGAGCAGGAATGAACCCAGGATAAAGCCGATGATTTCCGGGCGCAGATACTGGACGACCGGGGCGCTGTGCAGTTTAATTGCACCCGCCGTATCGCGCAGGAAGCAGGCAATGCAAAGACCCATGTTCCCGGGGTTCCCGGCAAGCATCAGGGCGATGGCGCCGATACCTATCAACAGGCCGGCGAGGATAAGTTTCATACTGTCTTTCTTCATAACGGACAGCCTCCCTAAAATGTGTTGAGTGACGGCTTGAGCACTTATCTTGCACTCTTATTAAAAGCTGAAAGTCATCTGCAAGCCCACCCTCTTCAACGAGCATATCGAAAGATACGCATAACAAGTTTATTCTATAGGCAAGATATATCGGTATTCATCAGCGCTTTGATCGGAAAAACTGTTAACTCTCCAGACAAGCTTAATCGTCAATCGGGTGTCGACCTTGGTCAAATGTGAGAGAATGGACTAGAGAATGAGCTAAGGAAATGGTCTGAGAAAACAGACGAAAATGGTAAAATTCAGCAATCATTCAGCAATAGTGAGATAAAATCAGCCGCAGCATGGTGAGTGCAGAAAGAAAGGGGCAACATGATGAAACCCAGCGATTTGAAACGCATCTATCTTGATCAGGCCAGTACATCCTCCCCAAAAGCGCCGGGTGTGGCTCGTGTGATGAGCGATTTTCTTGAGAGCGGCGGCTACAACATCTCCCGTGGTCATTACCAGGGAGCTGAGGCAGCTGGTCTCGCAGTGCTTGACGCCAGAAAAGCTGTGGCCCGCTTCTTTCATTTCCCTGCCTTTCGGCGCGTCATTTTTACAAATAACATCACCCATTCGCTGAACCTGGTTCTCAAGGGCTTTTTGCGCCCCGGAGATCGCGTGATCTGTTCCACGATGGAACACAACGCCATGATGCGGCCTTTGCGCCAATTGGAAAAAAGCGGTGTGATCGTGGATGAAGTTCCCAACGATGCTCAGGGACGCTGGCCACTTGAAGCTGTGCGGGAGGCCCTGAAAAAACCTGCGCGCGCCCTGGCCATGACCGCCGCCTCCAACGTCTGCGGCACGGTGCTGCCTTTTCGGGAGGTGGCCAAACTCTGCCATGAGGCAGGGACGGCCTTCATTCTTGACACAGCTCAGGTCGCCGGCACACTGCCTCTGGATGCTGCAGAACTGGACTGCGACGCCCTCTGTTTTACCGGACACAAAGGCCTGCTTGGCCCTCAGGGCATAGGCGGCGTACTATTTTCCGAGCGCATGGCCGAGGAATGTTCTCCCCTGATTTCCGGCGGAACGGGCAGTTTTTCTGATTCCGAAGAACTTCCGCCGCTGCTGCCGGATCGCTTTGAGGCGGGCACACAGAATCTGCCCGGCATTCTCGGGCTCGGTGCAGCCCTGGCGTATCTGGAGGGTCTGAATGCGGAGGCGCAGGCGGAGGGCTCCCCTGCCGCTGAGGCTGTTCCAGGCTCCCACAGAAGTGCTTTCGAGCAGGATCAGAGGGGTTTATGGAAAATCGCTGTCGCTGAGCTGGCACTTTGCCGCCGCTTTCTCGAAGGCGCAGAAGCCCTCTCGGAGCGCCTGCCGCTGCATATTCTCGGCCTTCCCTCCTCGTCCTGCCTGCCGGGGAAAGAAGAGCGCGTGGCTGTTGTCTCCCTGGATTTTCCCAAGCACGACAATGCTCGGGTGGCCTGGCTGCTCGACCAGAATTACGGCATTATGACGCGCACCGGACTGCACTGCGCCCCGCAGGCTCACAAGACCCTGGGCAGCTTCCCGCGGGGGTCGGTACGCTTTTCCTTTGGCGGAACAAATACCGGCGAAGAGGTCGATGCTGCTTTGTCCGCGCTTGAGGAAATATTGAGTCAGCCGGAAGAAGCTTAACAGGCTCAGGCAGCTTGTGCATTTGCAATCATGCGGTAAAAGCGAAGCCCGGTCATTCAGTATAAGTCATGTGGTGGCTGCTTCGTCTGACAGTTCAGTTTTAGGTTAAAAGCAGGAATGGAGAAAGGCGATACGACGTACGCTTATCTTATGAGCTTTCAAAGCTTGCTGCGATCACGTACTTTTCTTTAAGCTGATTCAGCATGGTATACTCGATCATACCTTCACGCTGCATTCTCCCAATCACAATTCCGGGAGCTATCCCTTGCTCTTTTGCAAAACGCAGGACACTGTCTTTAGAATAATCTTTTTCTTTTCTAAAGATCTCAAAATCATCTGACGGAATGAGCGTATTTGCAGACCATTGATCAGCAGCCTGCTCATCCTTATCTGATGCCCCTTTTGACCCTGTCACATGGCCTAAAACAATATGACCCAACTCATGAAATAGGCTGAACCAAAACTTATCCGCATCTTTTCCTCTTGCAGTCAGTCCCAAAACGATTTTATTTCCATCAATAAACGATACTCCCTGCAAGAACGAACCTTTCAAATGAGGGAGAAATACCAGGGCTATTCCGCAATTCGCAAGACAATTCTTAATCTGCGGACAAAACTTCTCAGGACTCAATAGGGTCATCATCCGTATTTCCGGCATGGCCGCAGTTAATTCTTCAATATTTATCTTTTTTGTATTGATATTACGTGCCTGGATTTTTGCCTCCTGAGCCCAGGCCATCAGAGCCAGATCACTTTTTTCAGTAATCGCCAGTCTCCTGCAGGCAAGCGTTACAATTTGCTTATTTCCAAGCAAGGACAAGTCAACCACTTCAAAAAAAGCTCTCAGATTGATGAGCTTTTCCTCTAAAATCCGTGTCGCAGGAATCCATCCATGTTGAGCCATCTCACTATAGGGAAATCGTTTTGCGATTTCCGCTTCGTGATCCGTCGTATTCTCAGCCTTCGCTTTAACGATTCTTTCTCTGTAAATAGCCTCAAGATTATTCCAGAATCTGGCAGGAATACCCAGAACCATTTCTAATTTGTAAGCAGTTTCCGCTGTTAGTTGTACATTGCCATTAATGAGTCTGCTGATATGTTTCTCAGACATGCCCATTCTGACAGCAAACTCTTTCTGGCTCATACCCCTGATATCCAACTGTTCTTTAATCGTCGCTCCAGGTGGCGTTGCGATAACACTGCAGCTTCTCACCATAGTGTAACCTCCTTACTTTGGCCTATAAAAACTTAATGATAATTCACAATCTCCAAAACATGTGCTATTTGGATTTTGTCGCCCATTTTCTCGAATACCAGTCTGTACGGTTGAACCAGATCTACTGCATATTGCCCTTTTCTATTCGACGTTAAAGGATGACATCTTCCGATTTGAGTCTTTATCATCATTTCAACCGTATCCGCAGACATTATTTCACCTATACGCTGAAATATCTTTTCGGCCATTTTTTGCCCATAGGCTCTCTCTGCAACTCTGGCGTCCGTACAAATTTTTTTGATTTTTTTATTTTTGTACGTGATATCCAAGCCGTTACCTCTCACGTAAATTTACCTCTTAGGTAAATTTATATTTTCACAGATGTATCAATTTGTCAAGAAAATTATTAATGTATTAGGTAAAGGATTTACAGGTCCAGCTCGTATTCGGCCTCCGGGTGGATGTCTTCGGAGACCAGCAGGGTTTTGATTTTATCTTTCTCAGTAAGAGGAGCCGCAAAGGAAAGGCCGCAGGTTGCGGCAATGGCGCGCGGCACGGGAATTAGGCGGCCGCGCAGAGCATGGCGCTGGCAGGCTTCCTCCATGGCGTAGGCTTCGGTGGAGGTGGCAAAGGTCAGCAGCAGGTGTTTTGTTTTTTGCAGGGGATTTTTCAAGTGACGTTCTCCAGCGCTATGTTTGCCGCAGGCAGGCGAGAAAACTTTTATTTTAATCGGGAGACTGATTCGCTTTTTCGCGTTGCTGAAAGGGCAACGGCGGCAAGCTTCGCTGCAGCCTGCCGCCGTCATCTCTTCTTATTCGGCATGGCTACGTTTAGTTGTTCATGACCGTGCCGGCCTGCATCTGCATTTCGATGATGCTGTACATGTTGGTGACTTCGCCAACTTCCAGTTTGTCCTGCAGACCATAGAAGTTCAGGCAGGTCCCACAGGAGAAAATCTGCACGCCGGCATCCGCCAGCTTTTTGAGGTCCTCGAGGACAGGAGAGCCCGCCGTCGTGAGGTGCACCCCACTATTAAAGAAAATCAGGGTATCCGGGATTTCGTCCAGCTGGGTCAGAGAGAAAATGTAGCTTTTCATCAGCGTCGCACCCAGAGTCGGATCGCCCTGACCCAGGACATCTTTGGAAAAGACGATGACGGTTTTGCCTTTTCTGGCGGGCGCAGCAGCCTCGCTGCAGGCAGGAGCAGATTTTTTCACGATATGAACGACATAATGCTCGCCTTGTTTTTCTGAACTGACGTCATGGCCGTTATTCCTGGCCATGCGGCTGACATTCTGCACTTGCTCATCGCCGTCAACCAGGACGTGCAGGAGACTTCCTGTTTCTATCTCGGCGAGTTTCTTTTTGCTTTCGATAACGGGCAGCGGGCAAGCCTGGCCCAGGCAATCACAGGTAAATTCTTTCATTCGAGAGACTTCCTTTCTGAATACGGATGGTCATACCGAATACGGATGGTCATGCTGAGTTTCCAGAGGACAAGGGCTGTTCTCCGGAGGCAAAATTAAGCTTAGCACAAGAAAGACCCGTCCGTTAAGTCGTCAGGAAAGAACCATAATAAGCGCTTATTTTTCCGATAAAGGCCTAACGATTCAGCAGGCGAATGCTCACGTCTTCTTTTTCGACCAGCTCGCCAACAATCCAGGCCTGGCGATTCTCGCTTTCGAGGCGGGATATGAGCGTTCTGGCCTTGTCCATGGGCAGAGCAAAGAGCAGACCGCCGGAAGTCTGAGGATCGAAGGCGATATCTTCAAGTGCCAGGGGGACATCTTTCTCTTTGGCATAGCGTCCTTCAAGATGGGCGCGGTTACGATAAACCGCTGCAGGCAAAATGCCGTCTTTGGCAAGTTCCAGAGCCCCATCCAACAAAGGCAGATCCCTGGCAAAAAGGTGAATGGTCAAGCCTGCTCCTTCGGCCATCTCGGCGGCATGGCCAATGAGGCCGAAGCCGGTGACATCGGTACAGGCAGAGGGTTGGAGATCCCTGGCCAGCTCAGCCGGACGTTTATTGAGCGAGGCGAGGGTGTCGATCATCAGCCGATGCTGAGAAGCGGTAAGCAAATCGACCTTGTCGGCCGTCGTCATGGCTCCCGTTCCCAAAGCTTTGGTCAGCACGAGCACTTCGCCTGCCTTGCCTCCGCCATTGGGCAGAATTTCTTTTTCCGCCACTATCCCGACGACAGAGAGCCCGTATTTGGGTTCCTGGTCTTCGATGCTGTGGCCACCGGAAATATTGATACCAGCCTCAATGGCCTTTTCGTTTCCCCCTGCCAGAATTTCCCGGATGACCCCCGTATCCAGGCAGGAAGGGACGGCAAGCAGATTCAACGCGCTGATGGGCTTTCCGCCCATGGCGTAGACATCCGAAAGAGAATTGGCCGCTGCGACCTGGCCAAATTCGTAGGGATCATCCACAATCGGCGGAAAAAAATCCACGGTATGGATGACACAGAAATCAGACGAGAGCTTGTAAACCGCCGCATCGTCAGAGGAATCAAAACCAATCAGCAGGTTTTCGTCGGGGATTTTACGGATTCCCGAAAGAATATCGTGCAGGACACCCGGTCCCAGTTTTGCCCCTCAGCCACCGGCCTTGGTCATTTGCGTTAAGCGAATTTTTTCAGACACGCCTGCATTCCCCCTTCGTCAGCAGTAAAGTTCAGGCCGGAGGGCATCTGCCCTCCGGCCTGGAAATGAGGACTTTCTTAAAAGTCTCTGAACCACTTTGATCAGAAGCTCTGATCGGGTTTGAGAATAGCTGAAAATGTTGGTTCAGCACGCTACGTGAGTTAGCTCAGGCAGCTGCTGAGCCTGGCAAATAACTAATCCCCAATGTAGCCGGCCTCTTTGAGGAGTCCTTTGGCTTTTTCGAGATTGGCGTCGGAAACCCGAATAATCGGACCGGTGCAGCCCATGCCATCCTCAGCATAGATAGCCGCTTTCCAGAGGACCTGGACCGCGTCTTCAAGATCCATGACATCGATACCCGCGATCTGCGAGGTGACGACTTCGTGAGGCGGAGCTTCCACTTTGGCTTCTGTCGCTTCGCTTGCGCCCTTGTTTTCCTTTGCCTTACGGGCGTCAAGAATTTCCTGCAGTCCGGCTTTTTCAGCAGCCGCATATTCTTTCGCTGCGATCTCAAACACTCCACCTTCAACCAACTCAGCGGCAAAGCCGATGGCGTTGGTGATCAGGGGCGCGCCGGAGGCGCGGGAGGCAATGAGCACGAGCTGATGATAGCCTTTGCCGATACCGGGGCCGTAACCGTAGCCGACGGTTTCGTAACGGCCGCCGCTGTTCGCCGCGGAAAGCATCTTGGTAAGGACATTGCCGGTGAGGCTGTCGCAAACCAGGACATCCGGAGTGCCAAGCAGCACATCGTTGCCGCGCAGGATGCAGCCGCCATCCGCACGGGCGGATTCAGCAAAGTTAATCTCGTAGCCACGTTTAGCCAGTTCCTTGAGATCCATCTCGACCTGACGCGCACCATCAAGATTGAGGATGCCGACCGTTGGATGCGGGTTGCCGCAGGCTTTAGCGGTAATGATACCTGCAATAGCATTGAGGATCATGCCCTCAATACGCACGGTGCTGGAGGTTCCTGTGGTATTGGCGATATAGAAATCTTTGCCTGTCGCCGGAGCCACAGAGCGACCCACCGTAGAAACCCCGATAGGGAAAGGATAGTGCATGGCCACCGCGCCCTGAGCACGGCCGCTTTTGAGCAGCTCTTCCATGGTGCTGAAGAGTTCATCTTCGCCTGCGACCTTGACCGTTGTGACTCCGGACTTTTCCGGCGCTTCTTTGGTTCCGATGTAAAGGACATCGATGCCCTTCTTAGCGGCGTCGACCGCCGCTTTCATCGTATTCTCTTCCCCGTGCTCAGAACCGAGGCCGGTCAGAGCGATCACGGGGCGCTTGCCGAGTTTGCCGGTTTCCAGCCCTTCGGCCAGTTCCAGGAAGGTCTCGGCGATGTGCTTTTTAATCTTATCCATCCGGCTCACCTTACGCTTTCTCTTCTTCAGAGGCGCAGAGGGACGCTGCAAAATCACGCAGAGATTCGGCAATCAGTTTGCGGATGCTGTCCTTGGAAACGCCTCCTTCTTCTCCCGCTTCTTCTCCACTGTTCGGGATCAGCATAAAGGAAATCCCGTCAAAGAGGTTGGTCAGACGGCCGAGGAAGAGCGAGCCTTTACCGATAATCATGACACGCTTCATCTCGCCTTTGAGAATATTTTCGCGGGCAAAACCAATGTAAGGAACACCCGAGGGAATATGTCCCTGCGTTGGGGCGTAGCCGGTGAGACCGTGCTCTTTGATGAAGTTCAGCAGTTCTTTCTTTTCGAGCCAGCCCTTCTTGACGGCGAGGGCGCCGATCATCTTGAAGTTGGCTTCCGGGACGTTGCCGGCTCCGGCAGGTTTGGTAATATCCGGGTTCTGCATTTCAGGGGAATATTTGTCGACGTCGAGAATGGTCAGACCGGCTTTTTCCAGAGGATCGGTCACCAGAGCAGAGATGACGGCCTGGGGAGCGGAGCCGGTGCCAACGGTGTGGCAGCCGATGTGAGCGAGATCGATTTCAGGGCTCTTGCCATCATTTTCACTCACCACGATGCAGAAGCCACCAAGCATGTCTTCGAGAATGGGCATGTCTTTTTTGACGTGATCCTTCCCGTTCATGCCAAGCTTGGCGGTACAGCCACCAGCGCAGACAGCAACGTGCTTGAAGGCCTTCGCCTGGACGTAGGACGCAGCCTCCACGAGGGCATGGGCCGGGGCAGCGCAGAAACCACGAGTATCTGAACCGTTGGCATTGGGCAGGCCGACGATTTCAGCAAGGCTCTTGGCGAAGTTACCGCCGCCGCGCTGGTTCATATCGCCGCAGGCTTCTTCACAGCAGTCGATGACGTAGTCAATATCCTCAGGCGCAAGGCCGGAATTTTTGACGCCATAGGCCAGGGCAAGGACGCCGGAGGCTTTGGCGACGAGGTTTTCGAGCATGACGTGAGCAGAGAGGTTGGGGTCGACATCATGGGCGCGTTTGACACAGCCGATGAGCTTATCACCCTGGAGCAGCGGTTCTGCATGTTCATCCTTAACGAGATGGGAGATTTCTTCCTCGCTGAGGCCTTCCTGGAGACGGCTCAGCATGTGTTCCGTCACAATGGGATTCTGGCTGAAACGCTCGCGGGTCGCCGCGATAAAATCTTTTTCCAGTTTAACCAGTTCAAACTCATCAGAGATTTGCAGCAGCAGGTAAAATTCATCCTGAGGCATGATTTCACCGAAATGTCCGTAGCGCTCGGGTTTGTCGGATTTCTTGTCATACCAGGGGAAAGGAACAGCTTCCAGTTCTTCCGGAGTGATGTTGCCGATATAGCACTGGTTGGGATAATAGGCCAGGGCGTCCTCATAGCTGCGAAGATGCTTCGGCGCCTCTTTGAGGTACTCGCTGTTAGGGTTAACCACACGCTCGGTGGTCTGGGTGGTGCCGTTATTCATGACCATATCAGGGACGTGCACCATGACATAAGATGTGCCTGTGACAACACTTTTCATGCTCTTTTTTCCTTCCTTTGACTAAACATTTCAGTCTGTAGATGCTTACGCGATTCTCATACTTAAGCTATTTTCACTCGCTTGTCAGCTCATATGACGAGCCAGTTGACCCTTTGTTTTAAACGGAGCTTATGGGCCATACTCCATCATCTTAAAACGTCTTGTCAGACGAGGACCTATGTCTTCAGCTTACACAAAGCCGTTTGGCCCGAATCGTGACAAAAAAAGCCTCCGGGAACCCGCAGTTGGCAGGCTTCGGAGGCTATCAGTCCCAGGTAATCAGCAGAATTTGCAGAATTCTCCACGGATGCCATTCATCTCTTCAGTGATTTCATCGACATCCAGAACCATTTCCATCATACTGATTTGCTCCTCGTAGACTGCCTCGTCAAACTCCTGTTTGACTTCTTCTTCGCACACATGGTAACAAGCGAGTCCCAACGAGACTCCCGTCAACGGACCAGCGAAGGTCGGGTCACCGGCTTCAACAGTTTCGCAGGCCAGACCTGCGCCCTCTGCATCGGCCGCACCAAGCAACACAACAATGTTCTCGGCGCCATACTTTTCGCTGAACTCGAGAACACGTTTCTGGTTCTCGAGGTCCATTGCACCTGCGGCGGTTCAGACGAAGCACTCCGTGGAGGAGAACACAACTTCAGCGCCAGCGGTTTCCGCACACGCAGCAATTGCGGGTCCGGGAATTCCGTCACGGTCGCCGATCACGACGACTTTCTTGTCTTTCAGAATAGCCATTGTTTCTCCTTTCCGGGTATTCCCCTTTTTTATTCTATAGAAAGCGCATTCACGCCATCTATACCAAATTTATCATGGACCGGCCACAAAAGCAATTGACGATGTCGCCAGTCCTGAGGGCTTATCAGGCCTGCTCGTAGTACTTTTTGATCATCGCTTCGACCGCCTCAACGGTCGCGGCGTCTTTAACCAGTTCTTCGACACGCTTGCCACCCTGGTAAACCCCGATGACGGGCAGACCCATAATGCCCTGTGCAATAGCAGCACGGCGGGCTTTGGTGGTATTGAGAGCAACAAACTTCAGTTTGTCACCATATTTTTCGGAAAAAGCATCAATGTGCGGACGCAGCGCGGCGCAGGGCACGCAGCCGTCGCCGAAAAAGTCAACGATAACGGTGCCTTCGGCTTCCAGTACTTCCTGATCAAAATTCTTGCGATCAGCTTCTATCATGGTTGTTCCTCCTGTTTATCCATCCGCCGAAGTTAAAACCCCGACAGTTTTGATGACATTGATATTTTCTTTGGCGATGTTAACGCCGCCAAAGCACTTATTCATAACCTGCTCTCAGGGTTCTGCTCAAGATTTTCAAGAACTTAAAATATATCAGAAAGCAGGAGCTTCATTGAACCTGTGCTCGTTTATTTCTGTTCGGCCAGATAACGCTCGCACTGGATGGCGGCAATGGCGCCGTCAGCAGCAGCGGTAACCACCTGACGCAGGCTCTTCACACGGACATCGCCCGCAGCAAAGACACCCTCGATATTTGTTTTCATATCGTCATCGGTAATGACGTAACCTTTTTCGTCGCAATGAATCTCGTCTTTAAAGAGATCAGAGTTGGGAACGGTGCCGATAAAGACAAAGCAGCCCAGAACACCATCGTCTTCGTCAGCTTCAAAGCTGCGCAGTTCGCCAGTCTTGGTGTCCTTCAGGACGATTTTCTGCAGGACGCCGTCGCCTTCGACATGATCGACCACGCTGTTCCACTCGAAGACCAGCTTCTTGTTGCGGAAGGCGCGTTCCTGAATGGACTCGGCCGCACGCAGCTGATCTCTTCTGTGGACGATGTGGACTTCACGGGCAAAACCGGTGAGGTACATGGCTTCTTCGACAGCTGAATCGCCGCCGCCAATGACAAAGACAACCAGATCCTGGAAGAAGTTGGCATCACAGGTGGCGCAGTAGGAAACGCCTTTGCCGGTATATTCTTCCTCACCGGGGAAGCCGCCTTTTCTGGCATGAGCTCCGGTCGCGAGGATAATGGTTTTGGCTTCAAAAACTTCGTCACCGCAGAAGACCTTTTTGACCGGTCCTGCAAGCTCAACTTTGCTCACATTCTTGGATAGACGCTCTGCGCCCCAACGCTCCGCCTGAGCCGTGAAGCGCTCGATCAGCTGAGGTCCTGTTTCTCCCTCAACAATGCCGCCGGGGTAATTCTCAATATTGTCAGTAATGGCAATCTGTCCGCCATCTGCAGCTTTCTCAATGATGAGCGTGCTAAGACGGGATCTGCCTGCATATAGACCTGCAGCAAGGCCTGCAGGGCCGGCACCAATGATAATGCAATCATAAAGTTTTGACATCTTTTTTCATCCTCCTGCGCATGCAGGTTTGCTTTCTTTTTTAGCGGAAGCAAGGCTGTTCCCGCTGCTTCTAGTCCTCATTCTCTGGGACGCTTCTCTCCCTTTCGGAGGCTGCCCCAAAGTCTCAGCATTATATTAACAAAAATAAAGAGGAAACCCAAGTGCCGCGCGGCAAGTGCGGGATTCCCCTGCATTTAATTTTCAGAAGAAAGGCGAGGGAGAGCCTCTGGCTCTCCCTCGCAGTAAAATGAACTATTTCACTTCAAAGATCGTCTGATCTTCAACTTCGGTCGTGAGAGCATGCAGCGCCGTTTCGACGAGCTTGCGTCTCAGTTTTTTCTCATCAGCTTTTTCTAGCCCAGGATTGCCAAGCGGGTGAGGAATTGCGATAGCCGGAACGATTCTGTTCGCGCCGACCGTCATGGAAATAGGAGTGACTGTGCAGACATGCACGACCGGGAAACCGGCTCTCTCAATTTCTTTAACCATCGTTGCACCGCAACGCGTGCAAGTTCCTCAGGTGGAGGTGAGGATGACCGCATCGACATTCTGCATTTTCAGCTTCTGGGCGATCTCCTCAGCAAATTTTTTGGCATTGGCAACAGCTGTGCCGTTACCTACCGTGGCGTAATAGTAATCATTGAGTTTTCCAATGATGCCTTCCTTCTCCATGTCGCGCAGGACATCGACAGGCAGAACGCGGTCCGGATCTTCGTTGGCATACACGGGGTCATAGCCGCCGTGGGCCGTTTCGTGATCCGCCGAAGTCAGGTCGTCGAAGCCCGCGATACTGTACTCACCATAGCGAGAGGCGGAGGAGGATTCGATGTGATCGGGGTTGCCCTTAGGCACGATACCGCCGGAGGTGACCAGCGCGATATTCGCGTGGGCCAGATCCTTGACAGCGGGCTGGGGAGCGACGCGGTCGAAGGTCGGCATGGGGTACTCGGTTTCAAAAGGCTCACCGGCCAGCTTTTTCAGCAGCATATCCACAGCACGGGCGGATCCACGTTTTTCCTCAAAGAGGTTTTTGCGGACGCCGGTGGGGATATAGCCTTCCTGAGCAGCACTGCCGATGGGTTCGCCTTTGAGCAGCTTAAGAGCCAGCGCGGCCATGGGCGGAATGGCTGTTCTCATCTTCGCGGCACTGTTGCCGGTCCGGATGATGTAGACATTCTGCTTATACATATCGGCGCCGGGGTTTTCTTCGTACATGCCGGTGATTGAAGGAATATTCAGCTGTTCCTTGACGGCAGAAGCAATGGCGCCGGCGGCGACACCGTAACGGCCAGCGTTAAAGGCCGGTCCGGCGATGAAGAGATCAGGCTTTTCTTCTTTGACCATCTTGATGATGGTCTCGGTAGCACTGTCCATGTTCTCGTTGAAGTAGGAGTCGCCGCAGATGATGGTCGCGACGATTTCCGCTTCATCCTTGAAAGCCGCAGTAAGTGCGAGACCCGGGCCTACAGGACCCTGGCGCTTTTCCGGCGGAACATCCGCTTTTTCTTCGCCGCCGATCTGGCCAAAGAATTGGTTGATATAATGAACAACTCTAAATTTTGTCATTGTATGCTCCCTTCCTTTAGCGTGCGCTGAGCTTGTTGAAGCCCAGTTCGTTGGTCGCGCCGGTGATGACCTGCAGTTCGGCTTCGATGGAGCCGTCAGGCTGCAGCGAACCTTCGTGCGCGCCGGCGATGACGTTGACGTAATCGAGGGTGCCAATCACTTTATCCATCTTCGGCAGACGGATGACCATGTTGGCGTTACCACCGGTGACGCAGGCGTTAGCCTTGGGGTCAGCATCAGCGAGAGACTGGCTCTTGCCGTCCTGTCCGGCGTATTCATCGGTGATGATAACGGTCTTGATGCCCTTATCCTCGATCTTCACGCAGTTCATGATGAGGTCGGTATCGGGGTTGCCGAAGCCTTCCTGCGAAATCACCGCGCCATCAAGCGAGAGGTACTCAGCGAGTTCGGCCGTATGGTCAGAGCTACGCTGTTTGTCCGCCAGATAGACGTTTTCGTTGGTGATGATCATGCCCACGAAATTGAGAGTTTTGCCGTGCTGTGCGAAGAGATCGGCAACGACGGGGTTATTCTCATGATGGTAGGTGGTGTTCTTGTCGCAGGCCGACACACAGTTGCCGGAGACAATCGCGCCATCCATCGTTTCGGTGGGGCTAATGAGCGTCGGCAGTGTGCGTTTGGCATCCACGCCATAGACGTAGGTGTCATGCAGCAGGCCCTGGCTCTGGAGCATCTGGACATAAGCGACGCGGGGCAGGTCCGGATATTTCTCCATTCCTTCCTTGACCGTGAGGGTCTCAAAGTCCTTCGTTTCATCCGGAGTGAGCTGGCGCGCCAGTTCAGCGATCTCAGCCGCCATGTTCAGGCCGGCCATGCGGCAGGCATGCTCATATTCGTGCTGTTTCACGCCCTCCTGGGGTTCAATGACCAGACAGAGGTTGTTGAGTTTGGAAAACGGGGTGTAATCGGCTCCGGGGCCGGACATATCAATAATGCCCTCCTGGAAGCCGCAGATCTTGCCACAGGTCACGACCGCCATGCCACGCAGCACGTAGGTCTTGCCTGAACCAACCGTGTCCACCTTCGCCACCATTCCCGGGAACACGCCGCCACGACCTTCGACTTTAACGCGAGGTTCAATGACGTCCTTCACAGGGGTGATGCGAATGCTTTCACCTGGTTTGGCAATCTCGAGATGGGCATTCTTAATCAGTTCATCCTGGAGAACTGATGCGATAAGCGCGTCAGGATCAACATAGAGCACGCCGTTTTCGATACGGGGTTTCTTGTCGAACTTGATGTCGCGGATATCAATGTAACCGAGTTGAAGCTTCACCTTAGTTCATCCTTTCTTTTTATGATTATTATTTATTAAAACGCCTGTGGGGCCTGCTTATGGGCCGCCAGTGAGCATCTTAATCAAGATGATTCAGCGCATGGGCGCTGCTGAGCATTTTTTGCGCCTTGCTTCTCAGTCCCGGCTGATACCGGCCGAGGGGAAGGCACTGATAATCAGCGTGTAATCGACCACCTGAAAATCCTTGTGGACTTGCTCAGATAGCTTCTCAGGTTCAGGCCAGCGCGCATGCTGCAGGAACTTCTGACAGGTTTCTACAGCAGACTCAATGAGCTCAACCGATGCAAAATCCGTTTTTGAAGCTTTTCTGCTGCCTGTCGCCGTTCCTGAAGACGAGCGCTTTCCTCCCGCGAGCATGATGGATTTGTAGGGGGTTTCCCCCGGTTTCACGCTTCCTGAGAGAGGGTGGGTCAGGAGCACTGCGCCCTCATGGATCTCATCACGGGCCGCCTGCAGGAGTTCCAGGTAAGAACAGGGCCTGTAGTCAACATCGATACTCTCCTTCAGCTTGTCGCGGACGAGAGGGTTGTTCGTGATGATCCACTTGTGCAATGCATTTTCCCCCACTTTTTCTTAGCTTATATATTATAGCGTAAACGCTGTCGAATACCAAGGAAATCTTATTAAACGCGGCATGCCGGCCGTTTTTGATCGTTTTTGTCGCAGCATCCGTGTGCAAAAAGCAGGTGTATCACGCTTTTTACCGTTGTGATTGATCGGTTTTTCCCTTATAACGGAGCCTTCTGGTAACAGGCACGCTCTCCCCCGATAAGCTTGGGACGATACATGAGAGCCGTCAGATGAGCTTGTCCTATGGTCTTAAGACTAAGGCGAACGGGACGCTGTACATGACGCACGTGCATGCCGATCTCGGTGTCACCAATATCCAGGCCCAGGGTCGCTTCGATAAATTCGGCCATACAGGGATCTTCAAAGAGCTCCCAGGCCGCCACGCTGAAGGCGCCGCCGGCGTGCAGCTGGGGCAGCACATTGACCTCCTCAAAGCCGTAGCTTTCCAAAGCTTCACGTTCCAGGACGAGAGCACGGTTAATATGTTCACACCCCTGCACCGCCAGGTACACTTCATGCTCACGGCAGACATCGAGCACTGTTTCCACGGCAAGGCGTCCAAGTTCCGGGGTTGAGTTTTTGCCGATAGACCCGCCGGCCATCTCACTGCTGGAACCTCCCAGCACAAAAATATCTCCCGGACGGGTATAAATGGCCTCATCGAAAAGCTCCTCGCAAGCCTTGCGCAGGTCTATTCTCATTTTTTCAAGATTGAAATCTTCGCTCATGGCTCTATCCTTTCATAGATTATTAACTTGCCTGCCGGCTAGTCGATTCATTTTCTTATTTTGAGTATAGCACGCCAAAAAAGAAGGAGCCTTTGCCCTTGTTCAGAGTCCGCCGTGTATGATATATTTCACAGGATAGTTGGGAGCAGATGGGTGCTGGTGTGCCCCGCGGTCTTCAAAACCGTTGAGAGGGGTTAAAAGCTTCTCAGGTGGGTTCGATTCCTACGTGTTCCCGCCACGTCCCCTGAAACGACATCGTTTCAGGGGTTTTCACTTTTACGAGTTACAAAAGCTAAAGAAATTTCAGGCAAAATTTTTCGGGCGGTTTTTGGCCCGATTTTTATTCCAAACTCAGTCCGAATCACGGCCTGCATCGCGACAGGAAGCACTGAGGATACAGGTACAGTAAAGGCCCTTGCCAAGACCAAAGGCACTGAGATCTTCACCCGTGGTCGCCGTCAGGGTGACAGAGGTTTCGCACAGTTCCAGAAGGGTGGCGATATGGCTGCAAATAGCCTCGCGATGAGGCTCGATAAGAGGACGACGGCCTTCCATGGAGAGGGACAGATGAAGCAATTTGAATTCACGGGGGTCTTCCCTGAGATCCTGCAGGGCCAACCTGAGATAGACCGTAGAGTCCCTGACACCAACCTGACAGAGTTCGTCTGCCCGTTCGCCAAGGACGGGACGACCTGTGAGGCCGGAAATGGCGTTACAGAGTGCATGTAAAATGACATCGCCATCGCTGTTGCCGCGCAGGCCTGGGTAGCCTTCGATGGCGAGGCCTCCGAGCATCAGAGCTTTGCTGGATGAATCTTCTTCAAAGCTGTGGCTGTCCTGACCGATACTGCTGATGAAAATGCGCATGTCTTCTTTCCTGAATAATGATTTGGGCACGCCAGGAATTTATGTGTACCCTTTTGTACCTGATGATATTCTGCGACCTCGGGTTCAGGCCAGCTGGGCCGCGTGTTTTAGACTTTCAGGCACAGAAAAACGTGATAGCCCGCGCGGCGGGCGAGGTCGCTGACCGCAGTCTGACCGAAGAGCCGTTCGAGTTCGCGGCGGGCCGAGTTCGCGCCCTGCTGCCTGCGGATCACCGTGTAGAATCGTCCCCCTGGAACGAGCGCCGCAGCTGCTTCGGCAAAAAGGCGGTAAACGACGGCCTTACCGGCACGAATCGGCGGGTTGAGAAGGATGGCTTCAAAGGTCTCGTCCCAGGCTGCGACCCCGTCGGCCAGCCTGAGTTGAACTTTTGCCGCGGTGTATGTCGCTTCTTCTTCCCCTGCTGCTAAGGATTCCGCTTTTCCACTGCCCGTGGCGGTCGATTTCGACCTCGCTACAGCGGCATTGAGCTTGAGATTATTCCGGGCGGCGGCCAGAGCACGTGGGTTCACATCGCTCATGGCCAGGCTGAGCTCCGGCAAAAAGCGCTGCAGGACACAGCCCACAGGCCCCCAGCCACAGGCGAGATCGAGCACCTTGCCCTGCCGCGGGAAGGCAGGATCTTCGAGCGCTGCCGTGAGCATCAGCTCAGTGCCGAAGTCCAGGCGATCGCGCGAAAAAGTGCCGCTGTCCGTGCTGAAGCGAAAGCTTTCACCGAGTAGTTCAAGCTCAAAGCTGCGGCTCTGGTGAGCCAGCAGAGGATCCGGATTAAAATACTGCGCCATAAAGCTGGCGGGCTCAGAGTTTCTGCCAGGGCAGACCGCTGCGCTCCAGGGCCAGGAGCAGCGGCAGGCCGAGGCCATAAACGACGGATGCTTCAGAGAGTCCAATCAGGGTGACGGAACCGACAATTTCGAGTTGGCTCGGTGCTTCAAGCAACAGATAGGGCAGGTAAATGCCCACAGTAAACATATTGAGCAGCACGGGCGGCAAAAGCAGGAAAAAGCGGCGCCACCATTGGCTGCGGCGAATCTTTTGCTGCTCGATTTCAGGCAGCAGCTTGATTTCCCGGCGACGAGAGAGCGTTTCACGATAACCCCGGCCTAAAGCGTAGCTGATACAGGCCGCAGCCAGCGTAGCCAGACTGCCCCCAAAGATGTCGACCAGACCAAGGTTTTGCGGGTTCAAAATATTCGCAATCAGACAGCCGAGAAAGACCCCGGGCACAGCCGCAGAACTCAGCAGCGGGAGGGCCACCAGCACTTCAGATAGTCGGAATTGCAAAATACCGTAGCTGATGGGCGCAAGAGCCAGAGCAAGCAGCACATAGAGGGCTGCAAAAATACCCCCGAGAGCGAGCTTCAGAAGGAGGCTGCGATTGCGCGCAGCAGCAGCTTTACGAGCGGCTTTATTATCCTCGGCTTTCTCCTCGGCGGAAGATTCTGCTTCAGGCTGGCTGCCCGGCAGCAGCACCTCCTTCTGAGTGCTTTCGCCACTCGGCTCTGCGGCCTTACCTTCAGTTTTATCTGCGGCAGAATTGGCCAAATCATCAGCCTTTATTTCAGAGCTTTGTTCTGAGTTTGCTTCTTCCGGCAGATCCGGTGTGAAGCTCATTTTTTCAGGACTGAAACTGAGGTTTTCGGCCGTATTCTGCAATGGCTCTTCAGCATCTGCTTTCTCCTGAAGCTCTTGCTGCTCTGACACCGCCCCTGTCGCTTCGCTCATGTCCTGCTCAGGACTGGGACTCTTTCCGGTGCTGTTGGCCTTGACTTGTCTCGCCTCGTCCTGGAGTTTATCGCTTCCCTGCTCAGAAGAGTTCGGTTCAGACTCGTACTCCAGGTTCTGTTCATCCTTCGCGTTTTTGCCTAATTTAAAATTCATCATTTTTTCTCCCGCGATACGGCCAGGAACAGCTCCTCACCGTTGATATCCCATTTTCTGGCAACAGCTTTAAGCTCTTCCGGCGCATCTTCAAGAGAGATCAGAGCATCTCCCAGGACTTCGGAAAGAACGGCCTGTTCTTCCCGTTTCAAAAGTTCATAGATTTTTTCGTTGCCGCCTGCCGCCAGGATGATGTGGTCGGTCACTTCAAAGCCCGAGTCACGGCGCATGGTCTGCACCTTGGAAACCACCTCGCGCAGGAGGCCCTCATCGATCAGCTCCTGGCTGAGCCGGGTGTCGAGGGCTACGGTAACACCGTGGTCACTGGCTGAGGCATAGTCTTTGGCCTGAACCACTTCAACCAGGAGTTCTTCCTCGCTGATTTTCTCAGGTCCCTCCTCGCTGTCGAGGGTAATGAAGCCATTCTCCTTCAGGCTACGCCAGGCTTTGACCCCATCCAGGGCGTCGAGCTTACTCTTCACCTCGGCAAGACGTTTGCCAAAGCGTTTGCCCAGGAGACGAAGTTGCGGTTTAAAGTGATAATCCTGCAGGGCGCTGGCGTCATCCGTCCACTCCAGGCCCTTGACGTTGAGCTCGTCGCTGACCAGCGCGGCATATTCCTCGGCCAGCTTTTCCCGGCCGGCGCAAAGCATACGTTTCAAAGGCTGGCGCGTCTTGAGTCCGAAGGCGGCGCGGGCAGTACGGCCAAGAGCCACCAGCTCCAGCACGAGCGCCATCTGCTTTTCCAGTTCTTTGTCAATGAGACTCTCATCAGCCCTGGGAAAGTCCTCCAGATGGACGCTTTCTTTGGCGTTCGGCAGGTGGCCCACGGCGAGGTTCTGATAGAGTTCCTCGGCCAGGAAAGGCGTAAAGGGCGCCGCAACTTTGGCAAGGGTGAGCAGCACCGTGTAGAGCGTCAGATAAGCATCAATCTTATCCTTCTCCATGCCGGGCGCCCAGTAGCGTTCACGCCCGCGGCGGACATACCAGTTGGAAAGTTCATCGACAAAGTCCTCGAGCGCGCGGGCCGAAGCGGTGATGTCGTAAGCGGAGAGTTTTTCATCGACTTCCGCGACGAGGCTGTTGAGCCTCGAGAGAATCCAGCGGTCCATGACGCCGAGCGTCGCGGGGTCCAGATGATGGTCGCGCGCCTCGAAATGGTCGATATTGGCATAGAGAATAAAGAAAGCGTAAGTGTTCCAGAGCGTGCCCATGAATTTGCGCTTATCTTCATTCACGGCCGTGAGGGAGAAACGTGAAGGCAGCCAGGGCTGGCTGTTGCTGTAAAAATACCAGCGCACCGCATCAGCGCCCTCAGTATTCAGGACAGACCAGGGATCAACCACGTTGCCCTTGTGCTTGGACATCTTGAGGCCATCTTTATCCTGAACCAGACCCAGCACAATGCAGTTTTTGAAGGCAATGTCATCAAAAAGCAGGTTGGACATCATGTGCAGGGAGTTAAACCAGCCGCGGGTCTGATCGACGGCCTCGGAAATAAAGTCAGCGGGAAAGCGGGCTTCAAAGATCTCTTTGTTTTCAAAGGGATAGTGCCACTGGGCAAAGGGCATGGCGCCGGAATCAAACCAGCAGTCAATGACTTCGGGCACACGGTGCATGGGCTTGCCGCAGTGGGGGCAGCGGAGGTGCACGTCGTCGATGTAAGGACGGTGCAGCTCAATCTCCTCCGGGCAGTCGTCCGACATGGATTTGAGCTCTTCGATGGAGCCAACCACATGAATGTGGCCACAGTCGTCGCAGTGCCAGATGGGAAGAGGCATCCCCCAGTAACGCTCGCGCGAGATATTCCAGTCAATGTTGTTTTCGAGGAAGTTGCCAAAGCGCCCGCTGCCAATGGTCGGGGGAATCCAGTTGATTTTCTGATTGTGCTCGACCATCTCGCCGCGCAAATCGGTCGTGCGGATAAACCAGCCCGTGCGGGCATAGTAGATAAGGGGTGTGTCACAGCGCCAGCAGAAAGGATAACTGTGGGTATAGGGCAGAACTTTGAGTAGGCTCCCCTCGGCCTTAAGTTTGTCGATAATCAGGGGATCGGCTTCTTTACAGAAGCGACCGGCAAAGTCCGTGACCTCCGGGGGAAGGCAGCCGTCTTCCTGAACCAGCTGAACGAAAGGCAGGTCATAGCGATGCCCGACATTGGCGTCATCTTCACCGAAGGCCGGAGCTATGTGGACGATCCCCGTGCCGTCGCCGGTCGTGACAAAGTCGCCTGCAACCACAACCCAGGCATCTTTGCCGGATTTTGCGACAAAGTCCCGGGCGTAAGGCAGAATCGGCTCGTAGCGTTTGCCTGTGAGTTCTCCACCTTTCATGCGGCGGAGAATGGTCGCCCCTTCACCCAGCACATCCTCGACATGAGCCTCGGCCAGGTAATAGCGGACTTTCCTGCCCTCTTCTTCGCGCTCGCAGAGCACATAGTCGATCTCCGGACCGACCGTCAGGGCCACGTTGGAAGGCAGCGTCCAGGGCGTCGTCGTCCAGGCCGCAAAGTACGTATCCGCCTCATCTTTAACGGCGAAGCGCACGTATATGGAGTTTTCAGTCACGTCTTTATAGCCCTGAGCGACTTCGTGGCTGGCCAGAGCCGTACCACAGCGCGGGCAATAGGGCACAATTTTATGACCCTGATACAGCAGACCACGCTCGTGAATCTTTTTCAGGGCCCACCATTCGGATTCGATATAATTGTTTTCGTAGGTGATGTAGGGATGCTCCATATCCGCCCAGTAGGCGACACGGTCGGACATCTCTTCCCATTCTTTCTTATATTTCCATACCGATTCGCGGCACTGTTTGATAAAGGGTTCGATGCCGTATTTTTCAATCTGATCCTTGCCGTTGATGCCAAGAAGTTTTTCCACCTCGAGTTCCACAGGCAGACCATGGGTGTCCCAGCCAGCTTTGCGCAGGACATTTTTGCCCTTCATCGACTGGTAGCGGGGGATCAGATCCTTAATCGCCCGGGTCAGGATATGACCGATATGCGGCTTGCCATTGGCCGTCGGCGGCCCATCATAAAATGTAAACTTCTCGCCATTTTCGCGCAGTTTAACCTGTTTTCTGAAGATATCCTTTTCCTGCCAGAACTTGAGAATGGCTTCCTCGCGCTGGACAAAATCCAGTGAACTATCGACTTTACGGTACATCCTTCAGCCCCCTTAATATCTATCCTTCAGGCACAAAAAAAGCGCCCGTCTGCACGGGGCGCTCTGCGCGCGGTACCACCCGTTTCGCCATCAATGATAGCCTCATTTCTCCCGTCTCGTGGGAGGCGACGTCTTTCCCTACGACTCATCACCCGGCCCTCTCAGAGAGATCAAGCCGCTGACGAAGATTTCAGAAAAGCCGCTCCGGGATGATTTTCGGGGCCTTCGCTCTGCTCGGCGCTCTCACCCTCCGCCGCTCGCTGTGCCCGCAAAAGCCCTTACTCTTTCCCTTCACTGCGTTGGTAAACTTCTTTCGTATTTTAAAAGGACTTGCAGCTCTTGTCAAAGTGAAAGGGCGCCCTCCTGCAGCAAAAAATATTGTAAAAACACGACTATTCCTAAAAATTCTAAAAACTTAATGCCGGATGTTTTGGTTTTGGGCGAAGTGATTCACCGCCTCTATGGGGCCGGTTCGCTGGGTTCTATTTTCCCGTCGATTTTCCCCAAAGGCGCCGATCTGACGGAAGCGCTGGTCTTTGGCCAGATTGCCGGAGTCAACGCCGCTCAGAAGAAATAGTCGATTGGCTTAAAAGCTAAAACAGTGGGCCGCCTCCGCACAGGAGGCGGTCCTTTTATTTGGCATGATTTTAGATTCTGAGAAATTCGCCTGATTTCGCATAGGAAATTCGCCTGATTTCGCATTTGAAGAAAAAGGCTTATGCTGTTCGTGAAAGGATCGTCATGCTCAAACCAATGTTCACATGCTTAACCCTAACGAGGCCACTTTTGTCAGAGGCAGGCTCACGCTTCGCAGAAGCGCACCCGGCAAGTACAGCTGTCCAGTTCAGCGGGCTACCCGGCCTGAGCCCGGCCTGTTTTTGGCTGCTCTGCTTCGGCTTCCTGGCCGGAGCGGCCTGCCTTTTTTACGGCTTCTTTATTGAAGTGAATCATTTTCGCGTGCGCGAGCTGGAGCTGCACCTGGAGGGGCTGCGGCCAGAGCAGCTTGGCTTGGGTGAACAGCGCACGGATAAATTGCGCCCGGATGAGTTTTGTCCGGATGGACTGCGCTTGGATGGAGGGTACAGGGAAGAACTGTGCCGGAATGGTCTGCGCACAGAGGGGCATTCCCAGTCCTGGGAGTCACTGCGGCTGCTCTATTTTTCCGACCTGCACCTGGGTCCGGGAATGCCTCAAAAGCGCCTGCAAAAGCTCATCTCGCTGATGCTGGAGGAAGAGCCGGAACTCATTTTGTTTGGCGGCGATATGCTGGAGCATGGCGAGCGCTTTGGCGAACGCGAGCTGGCGCTCTGGACAAAGGAACTGTTGAAACTCAAGCCGCGGCTGGGCTTCTATGCTGTGAAGGGAAACCATGACAGCGAGTCTCCGGAGGCCGCCGCTTTTCTGGAAAAGCTCTATGCGCGTCTGGGCGTACGCCTTCTTTCTAACGAAGCGGTCGATCTGGGCGGCCTGGTTTTAGTGGGTCTGGATGAGGCCATGAACGGCAGACCGGATTTAGCTGCAGCCCTCTCGTCACTTTGCTCAGGAGACAGCCCGGAGTATAGCGGCTGCCGCAATAGCAGAGGAAACTCAGGAACCTTCCCAGGGCTTGTTACAGAGACGGCTGCTGAGAAAAAGCCAGGACGCAAACAGGATTCAGACGCGGCATGCTCCGCGCCCAACTCAACGGTATGCAGCGAGTCTCCGTCCCCCCTGCTCATTCTCGAACACTGCCCGGACATCGTGCCCACGTTTGCCGAAACCGGCCGAGCGGAGCTTTGGCTGGCAGGGCACAGTCATCATGGCCAGATTCGCCCCTTTGGTCTGCACCTCTACAAGGAAAAGCTCGGACGAGATTACCCCTACGGACTGTATAAGCTGGGCAGGAAAAAACAGCTCTACACCTCCTGCGGGGTCGGAACAGTGGGCATTCACGCACGCTTTGGAGCGGCTCCGGAGATCATCAGGCTGAAACTTCGCTGCAGCACCCCTCAGCATGAATGCCGTTGTCGTCAATAGTATTGCGCCCTTCTTTTCAACAATGGCGTTCCTATGAAGGTTAATATCCGCTTATAACATACGCTCAGGTAAGCATAACAATCGAAGCAGATTCGAGTCTCATGACGCGATCAAATCTTGAAATAACAGTCTCGGGGACTTGGTGACTGACAACTATGACCATCTTATTTTCCAAACCGAGAATTAAGTTAAGGATTTGTTCTGCATTATCTTTGTCAAGAGCGGCAATCGGCTCATCAAAAAGGTAAATATCGGCATTACTGTAAAGTGCCCGGGCAATTCCAATCCTTTGTCTCTCACCCCCTGAGATCTCCGAAGCAAATTTGCCGATGCTTTCCTGACCTCGTTCTTGAACGAGCTTCGTTAAATTACATTTTTCTGTAATGTCATAAAAATGCTTCTTGTCATACGGTCTGCCAAGAGTAATATTTTCTCTTATAGAAATATCAAAGAGGTAAGGATTTTGATCAACTTTCTGTATTATTCTGTAAAGATCTTTTTGAGAAATATCTTTCAGGTTCTGTCCATTGAGAAATAAATTCCCCTTTGTTGGCTCTATTTTTCTGTCTAAAAGATCCAGGAGGCTAGATTTTCCAGCGCCGCTTTCTCCTAATAAAAGATATTTATCCGGAGAGTGAAAGTCCATTTGGACATTATCAATGATCGTCTTGCTGTCATAGGAAAGTGAGACTGCTTCAAGGGAGATCATTGGATACTCGTCAGAGTGAATGTCTGCTCCACAGACTGTCGGATAAGTTGTAAGTTCCTTTAGTTGTTTGCGAAGAGATTTTGTCGAACGAATTCCACTAAGCAAGCCGCCAATTCTGCTTATGGGAGAGAAAATATAATTTAAGAGTTGAATCGAAGCGATTAATTCACCAATGGCTATCTTACCATTCAAGATAAAGAGACCACCAATAAAAAAACAGAGAAGTTGCGATATTGATCCTGTGACATTACCCAGCTCTTCAGTAATATGGGTTAGAAAATATAGCTTAAAATGAGATTTCTTGTTGAGCTTATTGATAAGGTCAAAAGCTTCTTGAAAAAAAATGCCTGCTTGAAATTGCACGATGGTATTCTGACCATTAAAGTATTCGTTGATTTTCTGAGCAGAGATATCATTCTGTTGGGACAAGATGTTTTGCTGTTTTTCAAGTTTTCGACTTAAGAGCTGTGGCAAAATGATGGGTATGAGAAAAATGAAAAGATAGGTCAGCAGAAGTGTCCAGCTGATGTAGACCATGGCAAGCAATGCGGCAACAAGCAGGCTTAATTGATATACCAAATCCGGTACCCTTTCATAGTATTGCTCATTAACTTGCTTGATGTCGTTGAGGCATGCGTTAATATATCGGTGAGCACCCTTATCATTGAAATGAATCAGATCCATTTTGAGAGCCGCACGCAGGAGACATGAACGCATATCGTAAAAAATACCCAAGGTGTAACGCCCTGTCCAATATGTCGCAGAAAGACCGAGAAGGCTTGTCAGAGCTAAAATGAATACACATTGAAAGGTGCTGTTTCTGAGATCTTCCCCATTTCCTCTTTGGATAGCGTTGATTAATATTGAAAGATAGTACGAAAAACCGACAACTCCTATGGCGCTCAATACGTTCAGAATAGAGCCAAAGATCAAACTTCCCTTTTTATTAAGCTGTAGATGCTGCGTCATAGCCATACACTTTCTAATTCTGTCATGTATCTTTTCATCTGTTCAGCATCGTAATAATAGTAGTTTTTGCCTTCGCAATAGCCTGAGTGAACCAATCCTATCTCACTCATACAACTCAAGTGGTGGGATACTGTTGATGGTGTAAGTTGAAGTTTGCTCGCAAGTTCTCCAACATAGTGCTCCCTCTGTTTGAGCAGGATGAGAATCTGCCAGCGACTGGCATCTGACATGTTTTTCAGGACATCCATTAAGAGAGAATTCTTCTGATGACTTGACTGCAGCTGTGCACGATACTCAAAAAAGCATATCCCAATCCCAATATAAGCCTCATTTGGATGAGGCATTTGTCGCATGACTGCTGCTCGATATGCAATCAGACGTGGATAGAGGTTAAATGTATTGATCAATTGGCTTGGCTTGACTTGCTGTATCAGTTCCTGATTAATGAAGGCTTGTCTTTCACGACAATCGACTCCCCATTGCACCTTCTCTTTCTCAAAAACAGAAGCAAGCTGTTTGACTTCCGCTTCTAATTGGCTAATCAGGCTTTGTAAAGATGAGAACCAATCTGGGAGTTTAGTCAGAAACCAAAACAGATTTGCCTGATCGGACTCCGCAATATCCATTCCTTCAATGATTGTCCAAATTAATTTGATATTGTCATCATGTTTATAGATTGCTTCAAAATGATCGAGAGGTTTTGTTGAGCCGCTTTTTTGATGATCAAGAGATATTTTCAAGATCGTCTTTAAAAAAGATTCTTCTGACATGTCACGGATACTTACCGCCTCAGAATAAAAAGGGATCTCTTCTAAAATCGAATAGCTTTGGTTGTCCGGATCGTCAAAACGCTTATAAAATACCTCCGGGATTTGATTAAGTACATCTTCCTGTTTAATGCCACTCATATCATCTAAAGAGCAAGAATGTAATTTTTTCTTCAAATGCATAAGTGAAGCATTCATATTGGAGATGCTGGAACCGTCAAAGTCTGCACTCGTTCTGTCATTTTGCTCATTCTTTGTGTGCTTGAGATATATGAAGAGATCAATCGCCTCAAGCAAATCACGAAATACATTGTGAATGACGATGGCCATCTGCTCTTCTCCTTACGTGTATTTGATAACCATCGTAATCATATATTAGATACTCGTCAATATGCTAAATAAACATTTTCAGTTTTGGAAGAATTTCACTTTGTTTTGCGCCAGTTCTTCAACGCGCTCCGTGTAATCCTGAAGGTCTTTGCTGTTATGCAGGCGCTCGACACGACGTCTCCTGACTTTTTTGGAGGAGGAGCCGCTGCCCAGGCCAACGACGGAGATGCGGTCGGACATCATGCCAACATTGTAAATACAGTTTTTGCCGGGGCGGGCGAAACCGGTGTTTTCGAGGCCGCCACGCACGTTCTTCTGGCGATAGAGATAGTAGGCCCGATAGCCCCCGGCTGCGAGCAGCTGTTCGGCCTTGGCTGCGGCTTCGGCAAAGGCGGGATCCGGGAAACGCTGGGGTAGAACCTCTTCAGCCATCTCTTCCTGCAGGCGTGAGCTGCGCTTGAGACTGAGGGTGTGCAGGGTCACAGCATCCGGCTCCAGCTTTAAGACTTCACGAACGCTGCTGAGAAAATCCTCGTCAGATTCTCCGGGCAGGCCGTGAATCAGATCCATGTTGATCTCATCAAAGCCGAGCGACCGAGCCTGGCGGAAAACCTGCCTCACCTGCTCAGCCGTGTGCTGACGACCAACACGGACGAGCGTCTCATCTTTCATGCTCTGGGGATTGATGCAGATGCGATGGACGCCGCAGTCCTTCATGATCTGTAGCTTTTTTTCACTCAGGGTATCCGGACGTCCGGCTTCCACGGTGATTTCAGCTTTTTCTTTCAGCGGAACTTCGCACAGAAGGCTGTGCAGCACGCGCTCAAAATCCCCGTCCGGGAGCGCGGTCGGGGTGCCGCCGCCCATATAGAGGGCGCTCACTGGCGTGCGCAGAGTGCGGAAGACTGTCTCGCATTCGTGGATCATGGCCTCGGCATAGCGGCCCAGCCAGGCTTCCTGGCGGGTGGCATCGCGGGAGATAAAACTGCAGTAGGAGCAGCGGCCTGGACAAAAGGGCACACCCGCGTAGACCATAAGTTCATCTGCATTGAGGCCGCTGAGTATGCGTTCCTCTTCAAGCCCGCAGAGCAGGGCTTTTTCGGCTTTTTCGGGGCTCACGCCCCAGACATCCACGAGGCGTTTACGGGCTTCTTCTCTTTCCCCGGCCTGATTTAATTCCTCCATGGCCACCTGGGTCGGACGAATGCCTGTAAGCGAACCCCAGGGCCAGCGTATGCCGCTCAGCTCGGAGAGGATAAAGTAAAGTTGGCGTTTAAGTTCCCGGCGGGCGAGCTGTGGCGGCACGAGGGCGCTTTGTTTGAGTCCGCTCCGCTCCTCTGCGGACGCAGGGAAGCTCTTTGTTTGGCTGGATCGGGGCACATTTCCACAGCCTGTATCAAGCGTGCTGAGGGCTTCTTCGATGCGGCTGACCGTCTCTCCGTTCCTGATTGCCGCAGTTTCAACGAGCACCGGGTCACCGTTTTTCTGGCCCCGCATCTCTTCTTTGGAGAGTTCACGTGAAAGGCTGGAGATCAGGGTCAGACCCGGAAGTGCCTGCGACGCCTCAGCCCTGCGCTCCTCTGATGTCTCCTCCGGAACAGTCCCGCTCCCCTCAAGGGCCTCTGTCGGAACAGCCCTGCTCCCTTCAAGCGCTTCCATGGCCGCGCCCTGACGCCCCTGGAGCAGCTGCAGTTGTGCTCCTTTTTCCGTCTCTTCTGAGTGCTCGGAGAACAGGGCGAAAACATCGCGCAGGCCGGCGTATTCGTGGTGATGGATAAAGATAACAGGGATCGTTTGGCTCATGTTGCGGCTGCCTCGCTTGCTAAGTTTCTGATTTCATTCCGTCTTGCTTTGAAGTCCTAAAATGCCCCGCGCCGGGGTGTGCGAGTTTCGGGGGCACTCAGCGCGTGGGTGGGTCATTTTCTCCGGTACGTTCATCTTGACCTGGATTCGCTGGTCTTCGCAGGGCTGATTTCGCTGCTTTCACCGGTCTGTGTTGGGCTGCTTTCACCGGTCTGCGGAGGGTTACTTTCACCGGTCTGGGACGGGCTCGTTTCCACAGGTCGCTTTGGCCTTGCTTTGTCATCTCCACCTGCAGGCTGCTGCGGCAGATCCTTGTTGCGAATAAAGAAATGCAGCAGTCGGACCGATTCGCTGTAGGCGGCCACACCGGACTGGCCCTGACTTTTGAGAAAGCGGTCGTTGACGTCGCGAACCTTCTCCGCGAGCTTGCCCTGCCGGGACTGCCAAAAGGCTGAGCTTGCCGCCAGATCACGACGGCAGGCAGGGCTCAGCGCACTCATGCTCTCCTGCCAGAGAACCTCATCGCTTTGTTTTAAAGCAGGCAGAAGCCGCTGCAGGGCGCCAAGTCTGGAAGAATACCGTAGCTCTGCATCCGGATGCTGACGACCCAGTAAAAAGGCCAGCGCCTCAGCTTCATCTTCGCGCGTATAGCCATTGGCATGGGCAAGTTCGTGCAAAGCGGTGGAAGCCCAGAGGGCTTTTGGTTGCTGGGTGTTGACCTGGGGTTCGACGAAGAAAGGGCTGTAGAAACCCGCAAGTCCCATGCGCGAGAGCAGCGGCGAGAGCGTGAGGGGCTTGGGCCGGGCCTGGACGGCTGGAGAAAAGAGCGGCTCCCAGCTGCCCAGCTGCGAAAAGGCCTGGGAACTCTTAACGAAACAGGAATAAGGACCCTTTTCTGTGCGAAATACCCCCTCCCTGTCTTCCGGCAAGTCTTTGCGCAGCTCGTTCATTTCACCGATCAGCACTTTGGCAGAGCTTGCCAGTTCCTCCGGGCGGGGGCTTAAATCCGCAGGGCTGAGCTTCAGTTTGGCGGCGAGCGGCGGCCGTTTCTGCGGCAGCTGATAAAAGAAAAGATAGAGATTCAGCCCAAGAAGCACAGCCGTAGCGAGGCTGACCACGCCACGAAGAAAGCGACGAAAACGTCGTCCCGGCAGGCGCAGGAGACGCAGAAAAGCGCGAAATGCAAGGACGATCAATAGAATGAGTCCCGCAAAAAAGCAGGTTTCCGTAAGGCTGAAAGGGATGAGAGCCACGCCTCTCGCCAGAAGCCCGGCCAGCGGAAGCTCTACCCGCAGGCAAAATAGTTCAGCCAGGCCGCTCTGCCAGCGGAAAAGAAAATCCAAAGCATAAAGCAGCAGGGTCAGGGTCACTGTGAAGAGCGGAAAGGGCCGCAGTAAAATCGGTCTCGCTGCTTTTTTGAGATAGGCTTCCTGTGGAGCTCTTTTCATATTTTTTCTAATCGCTTCTCAGTCTTTTGTAACGTTTTTCAGCGGTTGAGCTGTGGGTCCATCTGACTTGCGACCATCATCAGGCCGAAGGACTCCTTGTCACGGCGGAAGCTGTGGAAATCTCCGGGGTTGGACACGGTCGAGCGCCCACAGAAGAGGATCTGCTCCGCGGGAACGCCGTTTTGCAGCAGCGTAGCCACAATGACGAGGCCGAGGTCGACCAGAAACTTGCCTTCGGCCTCCTTGCCGGGGCAAGGACGCACGAGCTCCGCTTCTTCGAGTTCAGGAAAAGCTTTTGCAAAGGCTTGGGCAACATCCTCAGACACTTCAAAATCGTCGCGCCCGATGAAGGGCCCCACCGCGGCAAAAATATCCTGCGGGTCGCTGCGATACGTCTTACGGAGACTTTCGACACCCGCCCCGGCGATGCGATGGAGTGTGCCACGCCAGCCCGAGTGGACATTGGCCTGCACCTCGTTGACCGGATCGAAGAGCAGAATCGGGGCACAGTCGCCAAAGCAGCTGCAGAGCACAAAATCCTTGCGTGAGCTGCAGAGGCCATCGATGCCCGGCATTTTTCGTCCTAAAGCTCCCTCATCCTGTTCCCCCAGTCCCTCCTCATCAACCGGCCGGACCAGATTCGTGTGCTCCTGCGAGGGGTAGTAAACAGCGCTGTGCGGCGGCATCAAAGAGAGCAGGCCAGCCCAGTCGGCTGCAAGCTCAGGGCTGTCCAGGCGATCTTTAAGCAGCAGGTTGCTGTCGATCGAAGAAAAGGCGTGGTAAAGGCCCAGCGAACGCAGGCGGGGAAAGAAAAAGAAGCGCTTCCCTTCCACCCTGCGCAGAGCAAATTTGTCCTGCTTTCGGGAGATTTCAAGGGCCTGCCGGATAAGTTCTTTCATGCTTGCAGCCTTCTTTCCAAGGTGATTTCTTACCGGCTGTTTGCGCCGGATCTTCCTGCCTGACACAGGCCATGCTCCGGCAGCAGGCCAGACCGTTTCTCCGCGCATAAAAACTTAATATCTCAGAGAAACAGTCCGGGCCAGGCTGCAGAAGCAAAGCCAGGAAAGCAAAATGCGGGATCAGGCCTCCAGCTGGCTCACAAGATCCGAGATAAAGGCAATCGTGCGTTCGAGCGCGCTGCCGTCCTCGATATCGATACCGGCGAGCCGGGCATGCTCAATCGGAGGAATCGGGCCGCCTGCGGAGAGGAACTTCAGCCAGTCGCCCACCACGGCTTCGCCTTCTTTCTGCACGCGCTGGTACATCTCGGTGGAGATGGTCAGACTGGCGCTGTAAGTGTAGGAGTAAAGCCCGTTATAATAGTGCGGCTGCCTCATCCAGGTAAGCTCGGCGCCCTCGTCAAGGATCACCTCATCGCCCCAGAATTTTTCCAGGGTCTCGCGGAAAAGACGGTTGAGGTCGTCTGCGCGCAGGTTCTGACCCTGGTCGACCAGACGGTAGACTTCGCGCTGATAGTAGCCCTCAAGGAAGTGCGTGACAAAGTTATGATAGTAGGTCTTTTCGATCATCTGAGCGCAGACTTTTTTCTTTTCGTCCGGCGTTTTCGCTCTCTTCATGAGGCTGTGCGAGAGCAGCATTTCGTGGAAGGTCGAGGGTGATTCGACATCATACCAGGAGAAATCGCTCTGCAGGAGACTGTTGGCTTTCAGGCAGAGCAGCCCCTGAGCTGCATGACCCAGCTCGTGGGCCATGGTGTAGACCTCATCGATACCACCGGTCCAGTTGAGCAGAATAAAGGGACCCGCATCGACAGGAACGGTGCAATATCCGCCCGTCTGCTTGCCGATATTCTGAGCAAAGTCAAACCAGCGCTCGGGGAAGGCGCGCATTATCATGGCCTGATAGTCTTTGCCCATCGGCTCCATGGCTTCCTTGATATACTGTTTGGAATCTTCCACCGAAATTTGCGGAGGAATCGTAGTATCAAGCGAAAGTTTCAGGTCACTATAGTGCATCTCCTCCAGATGGTGAGCCTGCTGCAGCAGTTTTGCCCAGCGGCGCATGACCGGAGCAAGTTTTTCCATGGTGATGTCGAGCTGGCGTTCATAGAGCTTGCGCGGCACCTTCTGATGGAAAAGCAGGTAGTCGATGACAGAGTCGAAGCCACGCTGACGCGAAAGGATTTTCTCCTTCTGGATCTGGCCGTTATAAATCGCAGCCGTCGTTTCCTGATATTTTCTGAGGGTTTCGGAAAAAGCCCTGAAAGACTCCCGTCGCAAGTCCGTATCGGGCGAGCCGCAGTACTCATTCTCGTAGAGCACATAGGAAAGCGGATGGCGGCCATCTTTAAGATTAAGTTCAGGGAAACGCATATCCGCCGCTTTGGTCGTCTCATAGAGTGACGAAGGAAGATCCAGCGAAGGCTCCAAAGCCGCGAGCAAAGCCTCTTCTTTGGCCGAAAGCTGGTGCTCTTTCCAGGCCTTGATATCGCCAAGGTAAATGGCATAAGTCGGATTCTCACGGATCGCCTTCTGCAGGGTTTCCTCCGGGAGCTCCGCCAGCTCAACCGCCCAGAAGCTGAGGAGCGAGCCGATCTCAGCCGCTTTCATGCCAGCTTCCTGATTGAGCGCCACATACTCATTATTGGTCAGATCCACGCTGGCCAACAGGCTGGCATAAGTCAGCGTGCGATCCAGCTTCTTAACGATCGCTTCATAAGCCTTAATGGCCTCGCTGAGCAGGGATCCTCCCTGCTGCAGATGGCCTTCAAAGCGCTCGGAAAAATCTTTCGCAAGTTTCAGGGCTGCAGCTAAGTCGGCCCGGCAGGCCTCCTGGTCTTTATAAAGGCGGGACACATCCCAAGTCAGCTCCTGCGGAATTTGATCACGGGTTTTCAGTTCTTTTGACATAGCGAATCCTTTCTGAAATATCGGGTTATACTTAGACTTAGTTTAACACGGCGCAGCTATGGCTGGGACCGGTGGAGCGAAAAAAGGAAAAACATATTTTGAAGAAGCGAGTGAAGGAGAACAGCATGGATAAAAATGTCGTAATAGATTTTACCAAGGCGGACTGCCGCTCGACGGCGCTTTATCAGAAGGCCCATCTTGAAGCTGAGGGTCTTCTTGACTTTCTGAGGCAGGCTCCGACGGCCTGGCAGGCAACGGCGCTCAGTGCGCAAAAGCTGATAGCGGCGGGCTATCGGGAGAGCAAGCTGTCTGAGCTGGGTGAACTACAACCGGGCGACAAAGGCTTTTTAACACAGAATGGGTCGGCGCTGCTGGCCTGGAAAATCGGTCGGAAGCCGCTCACGGGCGGGCTTAAGATTTTTGGGGCCCACAGTGATTCGCCGGCTCTGAAAGTGAAGCCGCGGGCGATTTCCGAGAGCGAAGGCATCAGTCGTCTGGCTGTCGAGGTTTATGGCGGTCCCCTGCTCAGTACTTTTTTTGATCGGCCTCTTTCCCTGGCTGGCCGCGTGGTGTTGCGGGGCAAAAGTCCACTGGACGTTGAGGAGCAGCTCGTCGATTTTAAAAAGCCCCTGCTGATTCTGCCCAATCTCTGCATTCATATGAATCGCGAAGCCAACAACGGCGTCAAGATCGAATATAACAAAGTCCTGCTGCCCTTCCTCGCGCCCGTGGGTGGAGAAGCCCGTCCCGATTTGCTGGAAGCGTTATTAGCTGAGGAACTTGGCGTCTCCGCAGACGATATTCTGGGCTTTGATCTCCTCACCTACGATGTCCAGGCCCCCAGCTTTTGCGGACTCAATGATTGCTTTATCTCTTCCGGTCGTCTGGACAATCTTGGCATGCTTTATGCCGGACTTTCCGGGCTTCTCGCTTCAGACGATGACAGTGAAGGGATCTCCATTCTGCTGGTCACTGATAATGAAGAAGTCGGCTCGCGCAGCAAGCAGGGCGCACAGAGTCTCTTCCCCCGCGATTTTATGGAAGCGCTGGTTCTGGGGCTTGGCGGCAGCCGCAGAGATTTTCTGGAACTTTTCGAAAAGTCCTTTATGATCTCCGCCGATCAGGCTCACGCAGTACACCCCAACTACAGCGAATATGCGGATCCGACACACCGGCCGGCCATCAATGGCGGCCCGGTCATTAAGCTGGCGGCCTCCCAGTCCTACGCCTCAGATGCTCACAGCCTGGCCATTTTCCGTCAGCTTGCCGAAGCTGCCGATGTGCCCACCCAGGTTTTCGTCAATCGCAGCGACCTGCGCGGCGGCTCCACCATCGGGCCGATCAGTTCGGCTCTGATCCCGGTAAGCACCGTCGATGTGGGCAATCCCATCTGGGGTATGCACAGCCTCCGCGAGACGGGCGGCCTGCTGGATCCCTGGTATATGCGGGAGATTGCAAGGGTTTTCTTTAGCCTTTAAGCCGCTTATTTGCAGTACTGCCGGGAATACTTTTTCAGGTAGACGAAGCGCATGAGCCGACACTCCCAGAGCGGCAGCGGCTTGAGATCACAGACTTCGGCAAGTGCCGCAGCACGGACATTTTTTTCGAGGACCGCGCGAACGTTTTCTGCGTCGCCGGGATTCTGGCCAAAGCAGAGCGCCGCCTGAGTTTCGCGATCATAGCGCACGCTGTTGGATCTGCGGAGTGAACCGACGTGCTGGCCGCAGATCTGAGCGAAGTCATCGAGCCAGGCTTCAAGAATTTTAGTCCTGCTAAAAAGTCGCTGAAGTTCCGGATCGAGGGAGACACAAACGCTTTCTCCCGCCGGTAGACTCGCGCCAAAACGGGCCGCCAGGGCTTCTTCCTCCGGGCTGTGAGCGTCAATAGCCCGGCGGTGGCTGTTTTTCCGGCCCGTCATTTTTTCCCAGAGGCCGAGGCAGGACTCTTCCAGGGCCTCAGCCCGTTCGCTGACTTCGGCAGGACTGCAGCCAAAAACGAAGGCCCCGTGGCGGCCCATGAGGGCTGCAGAAGCCTGCGCACGGGAGAGCGCCTCCTCCATATTTTTGTGCAGACGTTTGCTGCCGGGCAGAGCATAGCTCCCAACCGGCAGAGGAGAGCCGGAAAAGTTCAGGCCATCGGGCACGAGGGAGAGCGCAGAGGCATAGACCTGGTGCGTGTGAGCGGCCATTTGCGCCTCAGGAAAGAGGCGATAAAGAATGGCGTGCATAGGCGCTTCGGAAGAAGGCTTGCCTTTTTCGCCCGGAAGCTTCGTGCCGTCAGCCAGCGAACAGCGGACAAGATCTTCCGGCTGCATCGCGGTGTAGGCCAGGCCGGAGGGGGTGACGAGAAAGCTCTCCGCATCCAGGCGCGCACTGAAGTTGCCCCAGCTGCGCACCACCAGTCCCCGGGCGAGGAAATCCTGTGCCAGGCGGACTATTTCCTGTCGAAGCTCGTTTTCACTTTTCGTCTGCATGTTTTTCCTCCCCGTATTGGCGGTGCCCGGTTGGGCGTGGTCGTTTCCGCTCGCTTGCTCCGCAGCAGCCCCTTCTCGTCTCAGACACGCTCTCTCTTCAGCGCGGCTCCTGATGCTGCTGCACTGGGAACAGGATGCTCACTTTGCTGCGGCGGTG